>Ga0255375_10092_pt1 | contig 15269 bp, 4 predicted proteins | sample ANMaggSeSYBR01H3_FD_182090 | JGI IMG/M metagenome (GOLD analysis project Ga0255375, IMG submission 182090) | Sediment cell enrichment communities from methane seep in Santa Monica Basin, California, United Staets - ANME aggregate JGI... | ecosystem: Environmental > Aquatic > Marine > Cold seeps >... | reverse complement strand
TGAGGAAACCAACTTGTTCGGCAAATGCATCTTTAAAAATATCAGGACTGATACCTGCCCAGCCTGCCATCTCTTCATTAAAGAAAATGGATTTGATTGGCCCGTTAAGTATATTCATTATATTTGCAACACTAAATTGCAGGAATGTTGAATAATAGTCATCTCCCACTATGCCTGCCATCTGGTCAAATTCATTGATGGAAACAGTTTTGAGATCATAGGCACGGTTGATAAATTTAAGTGATTCAGAATCAAATACCATGAAGGATTTGGTATCGCTTTCCAGCAGTGTTGTGCCATCGTACATGTTGATGGTGGTTGAATAAGTACCTGCATCATAAGTACCAAAATCGAAGCTTTCAGTGGATGTTGAATCTACTGGCACTGATAAAGTTCTTGTTGAGGAATATCCACCAGTTGAAGTCACTTCAAGCGTAATGTTTGCATTTGTTGATCCGGTGTTTATAACAGAAGTTGTAAGTATGACGGGTTCATCGATTGAGAAAGTATCTGATATGGAAGTCGATAATGTGAAAAGATGATAAGTGTCCACATTCCATTCTGCATATTCAATATATCCAGGAAATTCCACCCGTATCGTATATGTCCCATATTCGGGGAAATTGTAATATGCCTTATCATACAAACCGCCAGCAAGACAACATTTTAAAGTATCACTTTCACCAGTGATTGTCTCTCCACCTGGTGTTGTGATATACCATTGGACAGGGTCACCAACATTCATTGAGATCTCTATCAGATTGATGATCACAGTCAATTCTGTCTCATGCCCCTGGAAAGCTGTTGTTGGATAGTAGTAAAAGGAGTCTGGTAATGGTTTATTATCGGGTACGGAATATGTCCCACTATCCACGGTACCAGAAACAGTTCCATAAGTTGCATACCAGCCATGATCTCCATCAGCTGAACTGATACTGAATTCACCGTTTGAATCGGTATATCCTCTTGAAGAACCATCAACAACAATTCGTACATTACTCACTGGAGCACCATTTTGAGTGGCGGTGAAGGTTACAGTCGTGCCTGATATATTTATGGAAACTATAATATCGGGTACGGAATATGTCCCACTATCCACGGTACCAGAAACAGTTCCATAAGTTGCATACCAGCCATGATCTCACCAGATGGTAGAATAATCGATATTATACGGCAAGATCCTTATCTTACCCCTCTTTCAACTGAACAACAAATCCAGTCTTTCTTACCAGCGTCTGAAAATGGTGATTACACAGTTTTGGGAATGGTGCATGCAGGATATGTGGCCACATCCATTATGCAGCAAACCATGAGCGTTGAAATCCCGAATGTAACAATTGATCTGTTCACAACCGGGTCTTTCTTCAGCTTGGGAGAAACTATTGATATCAAAGCTAATTTCACAAACACTGAACCTGTTGAGATAAATAACCTCACCTATGTCATTGAGTTCATGAACACGAGCTCTTTTGATGCTGATATGATCACTCTTCCACCTTCTTCGTCTTATACAAAGAACCTTTCATTTACACCATCGAGTGAAGGCTCATATATTGCAAAGGCAACCCTGCTGCTTGGATTCACTGAAGTTGCATCGAGATCTATAGGTTTTGCAGTTGGAGAGGGTGAAGGTCTGCTAATTAGTGTCACAAATGAGAACCTGTATCTGCCTGAAACAGATGTCATTGTGCCAGCTGTAGTGGATAATATCGGAACAGTCCATACGGATTCAATTTTAAACGTAACCACCTATAATCAACTGGAAGATTTTGCACAGATGTACACAACCGAGATACCTGTATCTCTGGATGCGTCGGCATCAACCTCATTAAGCCTAACCGTTTTGCCAGATGTAGCACCCGGAATTTACCGGACAAATATTCTGGTAGGGGATTTCAGTGCTGTTTCATTTGAATATACAGTGACTGCTGAAAGTACGATATTTACGATACTGGATACGGATAAAATTTATTATAACCTGACTGAACCTGTGATTATAAACACCACTGTAAACGATATACTTTTCAATGCGACAGAGGCAACAGTCAATGTTACAGTTTCAGATCCTACTGGAAATATCACATATTCTGCTGTCACAGGTAGTTCTGGACACTATCAGTCAGTGTACTACCCAACAATAAATGGAACTTATGAAATTATGGCAACATCATCAAAGAATAGCCACAGGACATACAATGATGAGGTGTCTGTGATTGTTGGGGAAAGAAGTATTTTGACCACTGAACTTGAAAATATCAATATAAAATATAATGAAACTTCAACGATTGAGCTACATGTCATAAACGAATTGAAAAACCCAGTTGGTAACGCCATTATTTCCCTTAATGGTTCAGGTGTAACTACTACAAAGATCACTGATGTAAAAGGTAATGTATCATTTACTATTACACCGAATACGGTAGGGACCATCCAACTGAAAATTGAAAAATGTGGATATGCGACGTACACAAGTACAATTAATATTCACGATGCATCCCCTTTTAGCCTAAATGGCGACTTCAGCGGCGACGGCACTACCAATGCCTGGGATATCACCTATCTGGCCCGCTCCATAGCAGGCATTTTAGGCTACGAGGTACTCTCGAGCGATGACATTAGCGGCGATGGTGTGGTGGATATATGGGACTGTACTTACCTGGCAAGGGCGATTGCGGGGGTGCCAGGGTATAATGTGTGAGGATTGGGTGGATGATGGATATATGGTAATTATGCATGAAAAAAGCAAGAAATCTGTGGATATAACACGCAGACAGTATCCACTCTCTGCACCGCCCTCCTGCTCCTCCTCCTGAGCGCATCCGCAGCCAGTGCCACCACCATTACAGTGGACGATAGCGGCGAGGTTATGTATACAAGCATACAGGTGGTGGTGTATATGGACGCCTGGGATTGCACCTGTCTGGCCCGGGCCATTGCTGGGTTCCTAGGTAATGGATTGTAGATGGGATGCCTTTCAAGTACAAATCACATGATGATTAGATGCGCATAAATTTTAAAGACGAAAATCTTTATTTAGTTTAGGAAATATATAAAATTATATACAAATAGTCAAATATTAATTTAAGAAAACGGTTTGATGCATATGATTCAAAGGAGATGTATTGTGTACCCTATACACCTATCCCAGGCGAGTTCAGCGGCGACGACACCACCGATTCCTGGGATATCACCTACTTGGCCCGCTTCATCACAGGCATCCCTGGCTACGAGACCATCTCCAGCGGCGATGTGAGCGGTGATGGGGTGGTGGATGTGTGGGATTGTACCTATCTGGCAAGGGCGATTGCGGGGGTGCTGGGGTGCCTAGGTAATGGATTGTAGATGGGATGCCTTTCAAGTACAAATCACATGATGATTAGATGAGCATAAATTTTAAAGACGAAAATCTTTATTTAGTTTGGGAAATATATAAAATTATATATAAATAGTCAAATATTAATTTAAGAAAACGGTTTGATGCATATGATTCAAAGGAGATGTATTGTGTACCCTATATACCTATCCCAGGCGAGTTCAGCGGCGACGGCACCACCGATTCCTGGGATATCACCTACTTGGCCCGCTCCATCACAGGCATCCCTGGCTGCGAGACCATCTCCAGCGGCGATGTGAGCGGTGATGGGGTGGTGGATGTGTGGGATTGTACCTATCTGGCAAGGGCGATTGCGGGGGTGCTGGGGTATAATGTGTGAAGATTGGGAGGATGACGGATATATGGTAATTATGCATGAGAAAAGCAAGAAATCTGTGGATATAACACACAATGCAGTATCCACTCTCTGCACCGCTCTCCTGCTACTCCTCCAGAGCGCATCCGCAGCCAGTGCCGCCACCATCACAGTGGACGACAGCGGCGGGGCCGATTATACAAGTATTCAGGCGGCGGTGGATAATGCCAGTGGCGGGTATGTCAGCGACAAAGGTGTGGGGGATTGCACGTATTTTGCGCGGGCTATTGCAAGGATAGCTTGGTATAGTGCATGAAAAACAGGAGATGGATATGATGAATATGAATGAAAAATACAAGACATTTTTGAATACAAATCGCTTGACAATCCGCACCCGGTGTGTTACATATCTCGTCACTGTAGATGACAGTAGCAAAGGTGGTCATGTGATGGAGGCATCAGCATGACCCGCCGCCGGATATTGTGCAGGACATTCATGTTGGTGATCATCGCCGCCACCATATGTGTAATGAGTGTGGGAATGGGGAGACGGCGCGGTGGATGCGTGGGATTGCATGTGCCTTATGCGGGCGAAATGGTAGAAATATCGGAGCTGGCGATGCCAGTGAGTGGGGTGGAAAGAATGATGCAACTTAAAAAGGGCGCTCAGGTAGAAAGCAAATCGAGAAGAAAGGGTGGGGTCTGGTTAAAAGGGGCGTGGATTTGGATAGCGATGGCGTTGGTGGTAGTTACGGGGTGTATAGATGTACCAGATGAAAAATCGATAACAAGAGATGATGTTTTCTATGTTGGAAATCTTTCATTTTCAGAGATACCTTTGTTAAATCAACCAACTGAGTTAACTTTTAGCGTCACACCGACGGCAGATGCACCAAATACTTCAATTAATATTCAATTGCCTAAAGGTATTCAATTAGTATCCGGGAACCTTTCTTGGGAAGGAAATATCGAACAAGGAAAAACAATTAATAATGTTGTCACAGTCAAAGTTATTAAAATTGGAGACTGGAGTATCGATGGGTCGGTTGAAAGTATTCTTCCAGATAATAACATAGTCCATAGTAATTTTTCAGTGTATATCTCGACGTCAAAAGACATATCTATCGTATCTATCGCGACAACTCCTGCTGAAATATCATCCAGTGATCCTGCACAGGCCGTTAAATTAGAATCAAATGAAAAATCGATAACACGAGATGATGTTTTCTATGTTGGAAATCTTTCATTTTCTGAGATACCTTTGTTAAATCAACCAACTGAGTTAACTTTTAGCATTACACCGACGGCAGATGCACCAAATACTTCAATTAATATTCAATTGCCTGAAGGTATTCAATTAGTGTCCGGAAACCTTTCTTGGGAAGGAAATATCGAACAAGGAAAAACAATTAATAATATTGTCACAGTCAAAGTTATTAAAATTGGAGACTGGAGTATCGATGGGTCGGTTGAAAGTATTCTTCCAGGTAATAACATAGTCCATAGTAATTTTTCAGTGTATATCTCGACGTCAAAAGATATCTCTATCACGGCAACTCCTACTGAAATATCGTCCAGTGATCCTGCACAGGCCGTTAAATCAGAATCAAATATTGAAATAATACCTGATAGTGTTCAAACTAGTTCTACAACAGTGTGGGGATATTGGAGGTATTTAAATCAAGATGGAGTAAATACATCTGATATTAGATATGCAACTGTAGAATTATGGGCAGATTACATTGTTGACTACCGTCTTGCAACTTCTTGGACAGATGCAAACGGGGAATTTTCTTTTACTACAGCTACTACTAATGATGTATATGTAAAAATTTTTGCAGACAGTGAATCAGTATATGTTAATGATAATCTTCCTTTGACTCCAGTATACTGGTCGAAAACAAATGCAAGCCCTCCTGGTTACATAGGGGAATGGGTAATTACTGATCCAACGAAAAGAGGAGCTTGGTTCATATTTGATAACATAATATCTGGCTATCAATACTTTAATAAATTTTATGATAGTAATCTTGTAGATTTAGACGGAGATGGTTTAAAAAATGATTTATGGAATCAACCTCAGATAGAAATTATATGGCCTTCATCTTTATCTGTTTCACAATTTAGTGGCGCTAATTATAAAATAGATATAACTCAGAGCCAAACTTGGTATCAAGATACCCATCAACATGAGTACGGCCATGCCGTTATGTATAAATTATACGGAAATTCGATGCCCACAACAGGCTTTACTGATGATCATTCTCTATATACCAGATCAGATGGGGGTTTTGCTCTAATAGAAGGATGGGCAGAATATATACCCGAAGCTATTCAAAATAGTGCTATTTATAATAGGGATTATTCTCCCTATAACTTTGATATGGAAAATACCAATTTTGGTGATTATATAATAAATAATAATGGTGATATTTATGAAGGAAATGTTGCTACAATTCTTTGGGATATAGAAGACGATGCTTCTGCCAAAGATGACGGGTCACCAAGTTCAGATGATGATGGAATTCCTGATGCGTCTATTTATTTGTGGAATGTTATGCGAGATGATAAACCCAATGATATTAATGAAATATGGGATAGTTGGTTTGATGAGAGTCACAATTATGGATATCCTAATGAAATGTGGGCGATCTTTAAAGAACATGATATTAAAAAACCGGACTCAACTCCACCAATTTCCCAAGTAAATCCTCTTCCTTCAACCATATCTACAACTTCATTTACAGTGGTATGGGCTGGAACTGATGATTTATCTGGCATTAAATGGTATGATATTCAGATAAAGGACGGATCATCAGGAACATGGACCGATTGGACGCAGAGAACAGATCTCACATCAGATACATACACAGGACAAAATAGTCATACCTACTATTTTAGATCCCGTGCCGTTGACAACGCTGATAATCCAGAAACATATCCACCAAGTTATGATACATTCACTACCATAAATGCCGGAAATATTGAAACCACAACAGGTTCCATTTCAGAAACCCACACATGCGATTCGATTTCTATGACTGCCACCTATTCTGGAGATTCAGATAATGACGGCTCAGCAACTTTATTTTATAAACAATCATCCTCAAGTTCCTGGATATATTATGGTACAATGACAAAAGGTTCCAGTCAATATACAAAAACTATTTCCGGTTTAGCAGAAAACACAAATTGCGATGTATATGTGGATTATTCAGATTCAGATGGTGTAATCGGTACAAACCCAATATACCAATACTCAATTAATACAGGTTCATGCGCGAGTAGCTCACCATCAACACCAATCCTTAACGACCCGGGCACAATTGATGCGGATGGTTCATATAGAGTTACCTGGAGCTATCATCCTGATGCTACATATTTTAATCTGGAAGAGGATACCAGCAGTTCATTCTTAAGTCCCACTCCATATACACCTTCTGTTAATGCAATATCTTTTACAGGAAAAGGGAATGGTGCTTATTATTATCGTGTTCAGGCATGTAACGGTAATGGATGTAGCGGCTGGAGCAATACTGAAAGTATAACTGTCAGTCTTGGCACAATTTCTGATAATTCATATGCAGGAAATATGTTTGGATCTGTTTTTACAGGTGATACCACAACAGTAAAAGATTATACAAATGGTGTGTACACAGTAAGGGTGATTGGTAGATATTATGTCACTAGTCCAAGACAGCTTAGTGTGAAGATTTATAAAAACGGGAATCTCATAGACACTTCCATAATAAGTGAAGAGACAGTATATTATTTTGATAACTATAATTTACAAATCTTTGTTACATCTACAATATACGGTCCTCCGATGTATGGGGAAGCCATTGCAATAAATACAAAAACTACCTCTGCTGAAGTTGATGCAGTTCCATCAACAATTACTATAACTCAGGGAAGTACTGGAAGTATCTATTTTGACATTCCCACATCTACCGGTGGAGCATATGATAACTTTTTTGTGGGCGGCACAGCAAGAGATTGGGTAACTAATCCTCCAATTCAGACATATGGATTATCTACTAACGAATTATTATACATTTCATCATCACCTACAAATATAGATGTTACTGTTCCTTCATCAACATCACCAGGAGGTTATAATCTCTTTATCCTTGCAACACCGGGATCTTTTATAGAGAATGACGTAGGATCAGCAGTATATTCTATAAAACAAGTCCAGATTAATATAGAATCGGTTAACAATCCGCCCAATCTTCCAACCAATCCCACCCCTCAAAATGGAGCAATAAATCAACTTATTAATCCAATATTAAGCTGGACCGGTGGTGATCCTGATTCAGGAGATTTAGTTACTTACGATATCTATCTTGATTCAAATCCAAATCCCACCACAAAGCGGTATAGCAGTATAACATCAACCTCCTGCAGCATAAGTGGCTTGAATTACGAACAACAATATTACTGGCAAATAGTCGCCAAAGACAATAAAGATACATACACCCCTGGACCTATATGGTCGTTTTCTACTGGACCACAACCAAATAATCCCCCAAATATCCCCAGCAATCCTTTTCCTATAAATGGAGCAATAAATCAACTTATTAATCCAACATTAAGCTGGACCGGTGGTGATCCTGATTCAGGAGATTTAGTTACTTACGATATCTATCTTGATTCAAATCCAAATCCCACCACAAAGCGGTATAGCAGTATAACATCAACCTCCTGCAGCATAAGTGGCTTGAATTACGAACAACAATATTACTGGCAAATAGTCGCCAAAGACAATAAAGATACATACACCCCTGGACCTATATGGTCGTTTTCTACTGGACCACAACCAAATAATCCCCCAAATATCCCCAGCAATCCTTTACCTATAAATGGAGCAATAAATCAACTTATTAATCCAACTTTAAGCTGGACTGGTGGTGATCCTGATTCAGGAGATTTAATTACTTACGATGTTTATCTTGATTCAAGTCCAAATCCCACCACAAAGCGGTACAGCAGTATAACGTCAACCTCCTGCAGCATAAGTGGCTTGAATTACGAACAACAATATTACTGGCAAGTAGTCGCCAAAGACAATGAAGATACATACACTTCTGGACCTATATGGTCGTTTTCTACTGGACCACAACCAAATAATCCCCCAAATATCCCCAGCAATCCTTTACCTATAAATGGAGCAATAAATCAACTTATTAATCCAACTTTAAGCTGGACTGGTGGTGATCCTGATTCAGGAGATTTAATTACTTACGATGTTTATCTTGATTCAAGTCCAAATCCCACCACAAAGCGGTACAGCAGTATAACGTCAACCTCCTGCAGCATAAGTGGCTTGAATTACGAACAACAATATTACTGGCAAGTAGTCGCCAAAGACAATGAAGATACATACACTTCTGGACCTATATGGTCGTTTTCTACTGGACCACAACCAAATAATCCCCCAAATATCCCCAGCAATCCTTTACCTATAAATGGAGCAATAAATCAACTTATTAATCCAACTTTAAGCTGGACTGGTGGTGATCCTGATTCAGGAGATTTAATTACTTACGATGTTTATCTTGATTCAAGTCCAAATCCCACCACAAAGCGGTATAGCAGTATAACATCAACCTCCTGCACTATAAGTGGCTTGAATTATGAACAACAATATTACTGGCAAATAGTCGCTAAAGACAATAAAGATACATACACCGCTGGACCTATATGGTCGTTTTCTACAGGATTAGATGTTACTTCACCGACTGTTACAATTACCTATCCTGCTGATGGTGATTCTTTTACATCACGCGACAATACTGTTACTGTAAACGGCACGGCATCAGACGATACAGCCGTCGCATCAGTCACTGTAAACGGCTTTCCTGCCACAGGCACAACAAACTGGAGTGCAGATGTAACCCTGACTAAAGGCATAAACACCATCATCGTGGTCGCAACTGACACACCAGGTAATACCGCCACAGAAACAATAAAAATAACTTACACACCTGCCTCCAGTACATTCACCGTCGATGACAGCGGCGGCGCAGATTATGTGAGCATACAGGCAGCGATTGATAATGCTAGTGCGTGGGACGTTATTGAAGTATGGAGTGGCACTTATTATGAGAATGTGAACGTGAACAAACAGCTCATTTTGCATGGTGAAAGTAATTTAACTACTATTATCGATGGGAGTGGAAGTGGGAATATTATTGAAGTAACAGTTGATGGGGTCATGATCGATGGGTTTACGATACAGAATGGCTTGAGTGGGATATACGTCACATCCAGCAACAATGTATTTTCGAATAATTCAATAACTAATATTGTTGGAGCAAACGGCATATCAGGTAGTGCTGGTGGCATCGGTTCCGGCATTAACCTCTCAGGTTCTACTAATAATACCCTTACTTCCAATACCATCAGTAATATCACTGGTGGAACAGGCGGCACGGGAGAAGACTATGATTCTGGTGGTGCTGGCGGCCTCGGTGCCGGCATCTACCTTTCAGGTTCCCCCAATAATACCCTTACTTCCAATACCATAAGTAATATCACAGGTGGTGCTGGCGGCACAGGAGGAAACTATGGTTCAAATGGTGCTGATGGCACTGGATATAGTATCTACCTGTCTGCATCAAATTTCAACCTGGTGTTCCACAACAATCTGCAAAACGAAGATAAGAATGGATATGATGACGGCTCTAATTCATGGGATAATGACTTTCCATCCGGTGGTAACTACTGGAGCGATTACAACGGTATAGATGCTAATACAGACGGTATAGGAGATACACCATACAACATCAGCGGCCCTGCCGGAGCACAGGATAGATATCCGTTAATTATTGATACTACACCGCCTGCCAGCATCACTAACCTCAATTATATTTTCGATACCACATGGATAAATTGGACATGGGATAATCCATCAGATACTGATCTTGTCAAAGTGATTGTATATATAAATGATAGCTTCCAGACAGATGTAATCTTTCCTATAAATTATTTCAACGTCACAGGTTTAGATCCTGATACCAAGTACACTATAAGTACCCACACAGTAGACATTGCTGGAAACATCAACCAAACCTGGGTCAACCACACTGCAAGAACCGCATCACAATCAGGTGATGGGAGCTGGCAGTATTATAGAGATATAAACATCCAAGAGAATTGTGGAAATACGCTTGTAAATTATCAGGTTATGGTTGAACTAAATAATACAAATTTCCCAGTTGAAGCAGATATAAGTGGTGCAGATATTAGGTTTACAGATGCTAACGATGATGAGCTCAGTTACTGGATTGAGAGTTGGGACTATGTTAATAATAATTCGATAATATGGGTGAATGTTTCATCCATTCCTGCAGGCGGTTCAGCCATAATCCGTATGTGGTATGGAAATCCATTAGCTGAAAGTGCAATTAATGGGGATGCTACATTCGAATTTTTCGATGATTATGATGAATCTAGTTTGGATTCTAATAAATGGCAGACACCATATTCTGGTCTTCAATCCATCAAGGAAGTAAGTATAACAGATTCAGTCTTAAGTTTCACAGGCAATGGATGTGGAGGGGCATGTACTGATGGTGTTTCTCTTCGAATGAGGCGAAATTTCACTGTAAGTGAAAAAATGATAATTGAGACAAGATTTAGATTTACCGGTGATACCTGGGGAAGTGGTGCTGGACTATGGCGGCAAAACTCACTTTCACCCGTTAACTCATCTTCAACGTGTTTTGTAATCCCACAAAGAGTTGGGATATTTGGCGATGATTTCTATAACACCAACTGGGATATGGAATACTCTGATTGGTTCAATTATAATAAAACAATAATTACATCCCTGACAATGAATGGACCCTGGTATATGAGCAGTCTGGCAAAGAAGAATGAAACCTTGTTTGAAGGAATGATTTATAGTGATGATTCTGTTCTGTTGGGTGGAAATGAATATAATGTAAATTTTGGTGATAGTGATCTGACCTGGGTGACTATGGCCATATATAGTTGTGGTTCAAGGAGATATTATTATGATTGGATATTTGTTCGCAGCTATGCCGATGTCGAACCAAGTGTTTCGGTAGGTCCTCAAATGCAAAGTGAACTGGTAATTATTAATGGTAACTTCGATACTGATCTTTCTGGATGGGTATTTGAGGATGCCAGTTATGCAGGCTGTTCTGTTCCATATGGAGATGCAATTTGGGATAATGGGATGGCTAGACTAGGGGCACATTATGCATATGGAAATGCCTATCTAATCCAAAATTTCTATGATGTAAGACCATCATATTTTAAAATTGATTACATAACTAACGGGGGTTGTGGTGGAATAAGTGTATATCTGAATAATGGAAGTGAAACTGTATTTTCCTTTAGAGCTTATAGTGATTCATTAGTATCAAGTAATTCACGTATGATGGCACAATTTATTGATCAGACTGATATCTACTGCAGCTCTATTTCATGTGTTGAAAGTTCTGGAACTTTAGAGGTGTATTTCAACAATTCGTTAGTAAATGTATATTTGGACGATATTTTTCTTGGCAATTTTAGCATTGCTCAGAATTTCAGTGTGGATTCTATAAGATTACTTTCTGCTAATTCGTGTTGTGATGGAAGGAATGATAATTACGGATATTTTGATAATATTTCGCTTTTTGGATCCTATGATGTCAATCCTCCTGCAAGCATTACAAACCTACACAATTCATCTTATGCCAGCACATACATTAATTGGACATGGGATAATCCATCAGATGCCGATTTTGCCAAGGTTAAAGTATATCTGAACGATGTTTTTCAGACTGATGTAACTTCGCCTGCAAATTATTTCAACGCTACAGGTCTGAATCCAGATACCCAGTATAGCATAAGTACACAGACCGTGGATACTTCAGGCAATATCAACCAGACCTGGGTCAACCTAACCGCCATAACCAAAGCCACAGGCGACTTCAGTGGCGACGGCACCACCGATGCCTGGGACATCACCTACCTGGCCCGCTCCATCGCAGGCATCCCAGGCTACGAGGTACTCTCGAGCGATGACATCAGCGGCGATGGTGTGGTGGATATATGGGACTGCACTTACCTGGCGCGGTCCATTGCGGGAATACCGGGGTATAATTTGTAAAATAAATGGGAGTGATTAATATGAAAAATATAGTGATTGTAATCTTGATTTTATTGTGTTCAATATCTGTCTCCAATGCACAAACACAGTCAATAATAAGTATTGATGAAATTAATATGGAAAAAGATAGCACTGGAGTTGTACCAATTGAAATTGAAGTAATGGACGAGTCGGGACTTGGTGCAGCAACAATAGAATTGTCTTATGACCCAGAAGTGATTCAGATATTAAAATTCAGCTACAGTGATTTTGATAGTTTAACCTATAATATTAATTCCAAAATAGGTCTAGTAAATATCGTAACATATCAGGCCGGCTTAAATGGTATTGGTCCCGGAACAATAACTTTTGGAAAGGTCGAATTAAAGGCAATTGGTGCAAAGGGAAGTAAAAGTCTACTTTCAATTGATATTATTACTTTGAAAAACAATACGGGTTTCTCAATTCCATACAATATTGTTGATGGTTCTGTCAATATAAATGGAGATTTTCAAAGTGGAGAAATAACACATTCAGGTATTATTACTGATAGTAATTCATCTGATGTTCCACCTAATTGGGGCGAAGTTATTGCTGAAACTGCTACAGAACCACCCGAATTTGTTACTAATAACACAGATCAAACTACGGATAGTAAAAAATCAGAGGATGTTCAGGAAAATGAGACGAAATCTACACCAGCATTTAGTTTCTTATTATCTACATTCTTTATTTTATTTTTGACCATTGTACTGAAACGAAGATATCAAGGAGATATGTGATTATGGATAGATATGATAAAAGGTCAGTTGTCGTGTTTGTATTGACAATTGCAATGTTTATGATATTCGCTTCTGCTGCATCGGCAGAGCTAGTGTATATCAATGATACGAGTGTAAATCCGGGTGATTCGACCACGGTACCCATTTTAATTTATGTCACCGATCCTACTGGATTGGGTGCTGCGACAATTGAGTTGCACTACAATTCAAGTGTTGTGAACGTGACGTCGGCATCAGATTCTGATTTTGATGTAATTACGCCAAACATTCAAAATTCATTGGGTTATACACGGATGGTAACATATCAATCCTCCTCCCTATCTGGGGTTGGGCCTGGTACAATCCAGTTTGCAAATATAACTCTGCAATCAGTTGGAGCAGCCGGGGATTCTTCATTACTGAGTTTATCTGTAATAACACTATCAAACAATACTGGTCAAGCTCTTTCTTATACCATTGGCAATGGTACATTTACGATAGATACAACGAATAATCCACCTGTACTCGATGCAATTGGTCCAAAATCAGTTTATGAGAACAATCTGTTGACTTTCCTAGTAAATGCTTCTGATCCTGATGACGATTTGCTGACATATTCTGCCGCTGGTTTACCAAACGGTGCTACTTTAAATGAATCAACTGGTGTGTTTAATTGGACTCCAACACATGTGCAAATTGGATTACATTCAGTGGAGTTTAAGGTGACAGATGGAATTGATAATGATACAGAAACCGTGGAAATAACTGTTAATGAAAATATAACTGTTGCCCCAATTATCTGGAATACTACAATTTCTGCAACAAATCAACTTGAACCAATGGTCGTTGGCATGGATCCAAATGCCACGGATGGTTATGATATAGAATTTGATACAATTAGTGACATTCCAGCACAGGGTAAAGTTGTAATGAACCTAGATGAAATTCTAGCTACAAGTATTAAGAAGTCAGTACCTCCAAAATCGAATGTGACATGGATTCTTTCGATTGGTGTACCGGATGGACAAACAACCCAACTGAACTGGTCCGTAGATGCCTATTCTCAGGTAATTCTCCATATATACAACGGAACTAATGAATTGAATTCAGGAATCGAATTAGGAGAAGGTACGCATTCACTTTTAGTTATAGCAGAAGTTACAGAGAAAATCGAATTCACCCTCCCTCTAAAAGCGGGATGGAATATGGTTTCCCTGCCAATAATTCCCGATAACTCCTCTGTTAGTGCGATATTTGGAGAAATATCTACACTCAGCATACGTCCTGTTGTAACATGGGAAAGTCCGATTTTTATTCAAGCGGATAAAATTGAATCAAAAAAGGGTTACTGGGTATTTACTCCAACGAATATGGATATTGTGATTACTGGAATTCCAATAACAGAAACAAATATATCATTAACAGCGGGCTGGAATATGGTTGGGACAGTCGGATTGGAAAACATTGATTTAACAATGATTCCAAATCAGGTGCCTCAAAGACCATCAGTTACGTGGCAAAGTCCAACGTTTATTTTAATCAATGAACTTGAGCCTGGAAAAGCAGCATGGGTATTCGTACTCTCAAATACCGAGGTGATTATATGAAGTTAATAAATTCAAATAATGTTTTATTTATAGTTGCAGTTTTGTTATTGATTCAGGTAACTGCTGCCAGTGCAGATCAACCATGGAATGTTACGATAGCTGCTAC
>Ga0255375_10088_pt1 | contig 15570 bp, 9 predicted proteins | sample ANMaggSeSYBR01H3_FD_182090 | JGI IMG/M metagenome (GOLD analysis project Ga0255375, IMG submission 182090) | Sediment cell enrichment communities from methane seep in Santa Monica Basin, California, United Staets - ANME aggregate JGI... | ecosystem: Environmental > Aquatic > Marine > Cold seeps >... | reverse complement strand
GTGGTTAGGATATGAAGTAGTACATGGCGCTGGAACATTACCTGCCGGTCGTGATGATGGTCCTGCAGTTCCGTTTAACGGAGATATGATTTCATTTGATGCCGTAGCATGGGTTAGTATGTATACTGAATATGACCTTAATTACAACTGGAGTTTTGCAGCTCTGGTTACCGCTGCTGATGCAGTTAATCCTGCACAACCAATGGTTAAGCAAACTATTGCTAATCCTTCAACCGGTACATTTGTTACCAATGAAGGTGGCTTAACAAGCACTAAATTTAGTCCGCAGGAAAGCAAAGGATTCCTCGGATATAATGTATATCGTGGTGGTGAAATGATTGCTGAACAAATTGCTGATAATAGTTATATTGATTTTGACCTGTTACCAGGTACTTATTCTTATGATGTTAAAGCAGCATATGATGAAGGTATTTCTAACGGTGCTGGTCCGGTTGATGCAACTATTCTTGGTGGCGTTGACCGTGATTTGGTTATTGTTGAAATTGCAACCGGAACATGGTGCCAATTCTGCCCGGGTGCAGCTATGGGAGCTGACGATTTGGTTGAAAACGGACACCAGGTTGGGGTAATTGAATACCACGGTGGTGATAATTATGAAACTCCTGAATCTGCAGCCCGTATTGCATATTACGGAATTACCGGATATCCAACAGCAATGTTTGATGGTGTCATTGCAGTTGTTGGTGGTAATGCAACTCAGAGTATGTATACTACATATTTACCAAAATATGAAACCAGGATTGGAATTCCTTCATTGTTTGCAATCAATGCCCAATATTTTAATGTTGGTGGTAACGACTATCAGGTTGCCATTGAGGCTGAAATGATCGAGACTTATCCATGGCTTACTAACGATATCGTTTTGCAGGTTGCATTAACCGAATCTCATATTCCTGAAAGCTGGCTGGGCCTGGACGAACTTAATTTTGTTTGTCGCGATATGATTCCTACCGAAAACGGTACTGACTTAGACTTTGCTGGAAGCATAACTCAATCTATATTGCTTGACTTCTCTATTCCTTCGGCTTATGTAACTGAGAACCTGGAAGTAATTGTCTTTATCCAGGACAATAATACCAGTGAGATTTTACAAGGGAATTTCGCTCAGTTAACTACTGGAATTGAAGAAGTAATTGGTGAAAATGAAATTGCTGTTTATCCTAACCCAGCTAGTGATGTTATTAACATCTCTTCTGCTATGGATATAAGTACTATAACTATTTACAACAGTGTTGGACAGGTTATTTCTGTTGAGAATGTTGAAAGCAATCTTTACAAAATCAATACATCTGATTTTGAAAATGGAATTTATTTCTTACAAATGGAAACTGAAGAAGGAATGATTTCAAAACGCATTATTATTGAATAATATTAATTCACATTAATAAAAAAAGGTGGTTCCGTTTGGACCACCTTTTTTGTGTGATTATGATTACTTACATCAATTCTAACATTGCTTTCACGATATTTGAAGCACCCTTTGCAATATCAAGGATATTTGCATCCAGCATGTAACAGGGTGTAGTAAATAATTTATTCTTTTCATCAAAAATTACCTCACCATGATTTGTTTTAATATGGGTTGCCCCCATTTTTTCAACAGCTTCAGCCGTTCCTGTATCCTGACCTATGGTTACTTTCACGTTGCCAAATATTTTTGCAAAAATAACGGGTGAAATACATAAAGCACCGATCGGTTTATTTTTACCGGCAGTTTTTAAAATCGCTTTTTCAACATCAGGATTAACTTCACAATCTGCTCCATTAAATGCAAAATCACAAAGATTTTTGGCCGCACCAAATCCTCCCGGAAAAATCAAAGCATCAAAATTATTTGGATCGTACAATTTTATATCTTTAATGTGGCCCCTTGCAATGCGCGCCGATTCAATTAATACGTTTCTTTCTTCCGGCATTTCATCACCGGAGATATGGTTTATAACATGATGTTGTTTAATATCCGGTGCAAAAATTTCATATTGTGCCCCCTGTTTCATAATGGCCAACATAGTAAGTGTTGCTTCATGAATTTCGGCTCCATCGAACACACCACAACCGGACAATACAATTGCGAATTTTTTCATGATAGTATAGTTTATTTAATTGTTAAAGAATAACGAATAATCCAACATTAGATGTGTAATCTCAATATTGTTTTTTGAGATACTTTTATGCTTTGATAAGTAAGTATATTCTAATTCTATCTTTTCAATTTGTTGAATAGGGTTTATTCTTATATTCTCTTTCTCCTGGAGATCATTGATTTTTATTATATTCTTGTCCAAGTCAATATCCCTGACTACAAAACCTAACATTCCATGTATTCCATGAATTGAGCAATATTTTTCCTCAACAAATCTCAGAACCCCTTCCGTTAGATATTTCCTGTTTAAGTCAAGAGTTCCATCTAACCTTTTACACTCAAAAATAAATTCTGATTTTTCTTTATTAAAAAAAGGTGAAAGTTTAAGAACAGTAATATCTGTATATCCCACATCATCATAACTCTCATCAATACCAGAAGATGATTCAGAAAAAAACCTAAAGTTTAACAATCCAAGATTTTTTCTGTTTTCATTGTTTTGAAGAAAATCTTTAAGCAATTTATTTTTTATTTTTACTTCATGGTTTTCAAAGACCTGATATTCTTTTCGCAGCATAAGTTTATACGAACTAATAATACCTTTGAGTATAACCTGAAAATCATTTTGAAATTCTCTGACGTGCTTTTTTTTAGAACTGCTATTGTCCCCTCCTGTTATATTCCCATCCAGATTACCCATCTTCATACTTTACTTTTAACTTATTAAGTTCTTCATTAAATTCGTAAGCATCAAGGTAGGCTATTGCGTTGTGCCAGAGTTTATATTGATTGGGTTTTAAAATATAAAAAGCATCTTCTTCAATATCCCTAATATCTTTTTGGATAAATAATTTATCAGTAATCTGATTGTATGAAAATTTTAAGAAGCGGGAAAAAATATTATCAGGTTCTTGCTTGATTCGTTTAATAGGCTCTGTAATATTTTCATCCGTATGATAAAACCGAAATGCAATCGCATAATCAGAATGATAAATTTCAATTCCAAAATTGTTTGTGTATCTTGGGCGAAAAAAGTCTAAATAAACCTGTGCATATTCATCAAGGAATTTTTTGTCATCTGCATTTTTTGAAATATCTAATTTTTTAAATGGTTTCTCTTTAAATGATTTGGCATGAAATACAGGAATGGATATTTCACTCGCATAATTAACTAATGCTCGTTCCTGATGATCTAAATTGAAAGAATCTGATATCGTCTCATTTAATGAGGGTATCAATTCGGAGTCTAATACTTTTTGCAATTGTTGTTTTTCAAAATCATTAAATTCTTTATTAAAAAAGGAAACTCTATTTTTTTCAATTTTTTTATAGTTTCTAGATGTTTCTGCTGAATAGTTGAAAGGGGTTTTTAGGATTTCACCTAAATAAATATCACCCCTTTCAATACCTGCTGAGGTATTTGTTTGAAGTAAAAAATATGAAAGTAAATCTGAATTTAAATGAGCTGAAATATTTTCTAAAACTTTAATTTCATTATTATCATAAGCTTTAATTCCTGTTATAGAACAAGTAAAAACTTTTTCTTTGGACTTTTCAATTGCAGATATAGCTACTAAAGATTTGTCAATACGTTTTCGAACAAATAGAATTGGTGGTGTAAATAATTCCTTTTCTGCTGGTAAATACCCTACGGTATCTTTTACCCATTTATCTTTAGTAAGAACAATAAATGGTTTTAAATCCCTATCACTTTTAATGTAATCTTTTCCAATAAGCCATGAACTGTCAAAGCTCTTTTCGCCATCAGTATATTTTATCCCCGTTTTAATGATATACTTGTTTTTATCTGAAATTACATCTTCAATTTTTTGATTTTGTTTTAATTTTTTTATTAATTCATAATCCAACACATTCCCATAAACCAATAGTTTAAATAGCCAATCATTATCAATCAATTGTTTTTGTAAAACTTCTTTTATATCATATTTCTCAATTACAAACAGCTTAAATAATTTGAAGTACAAATTTGGTTTTAAGCTGATGTGATTTACAATATTGTTATGGGTATTTTCACCACTGGCATAACGGTAAAATAATACAGAAGCCGGGGCAATTGAACTGTCACTGGTTTTTGCTTTGTCAAAAACAAATCTCCGGACTGATGATATTTCAAAAACCTTGTCCAGATAAAAGTTTTCAAGAAAGTAATTCCTGAATTCATCTGCTCTTAAATTGTATAGGATTTTACTGGTAATAAGCAATGATATTTTTGAAAATGGCTTTGCAAAATCACTGACCCTTATTAAAAAAGCCTGGGGAATTTGTTTATGTGATATTTTAATTTCAACCTTAACCTTTTTATCACCTGCTTTTTCTCTCAAAGCTTCTGTTTCACGATCTTCCCTGTTTTTGATATATTCATCAATAAAAGGTTGACTATCCTCAACCTTCCCCCATGGGGTATTTCCGATTATAATATCAAAAGAATTAATTATATTATGGCTTTTATCCCTAAAAGTAGATTTGTTGATTAATTCGGTATTAAAAAAATCACCAACAATTAGGTTCCTCCCTTTTAATGGTGGAAATGAAAAGGTTTCTATATCAGCCGGTTTCTGATAATCTAGCAATGTAATATAAATTGAAAAAATTGCTATGTCAATTGCATTTTTATCTTTATCTATTCCAAAGATATTATTTCTGACTATATTTCGCAATGCTTTTTTAAACGAATTCTGATTTTTATAATAATCGGGGTTAAGCTTTTGATATTGTTCAATTATTTTTCTCAGGCTCTCAACTAGATAGATTCCGGATCCACACGCTGGATCCAAAATTTTACAACTATAATTTTCTTTATTGTTTTCCTCAGTAAAATAATTCGATACTGTTTCTTCTAACATATAATCAACCAGGAATAATGGAGTATAATATGCTCCTTGTTTTTTTTGGTTGTCAGCACCTATAAATTGTTCATAAACATTACTTATAAATTCTATTGGAAGAATGGAAAAATCATATAAAGGAAATAAAGAGGTTTGTCCCGACTTTATTTCTGTCCCCTCAAAAAGTTCTTTATAATTTTTTAAATAGTCGCTTGTTACTATTTCCTTTTCAGAAAGCTCTTTTTCACTTCCATTATTAATTTTTATACTTATGAATGGGAATAGGTCTCCATTGAACTTTTTCTTTAGGTACTCAAAAAGGATATATGTTCTATTTTGACTTTGTAGAATATCAATTAAATTTTCTTTTGTAAGCAATATATTATTTTCAAAATGAAGCTTTACCTTTCGATCAATCAAGTAACGAATAAAGATAAATCTGCCTGTTAATGCATTGGCGATAGGAGCAGAAATTTTTCGTAGTTCCTTATCTTTCTTTTTTTCATCCTTTTCTTTGGAAAGAGATATTATTTTTGATTGCTTAATAAGTTTAGCAATTACTCTTTCCCTAACATCCTGAATGTTTTGAAGTAGATGATAGTCAACCCTGTTTGTTGCTTTTAATTTATCTTGATAAATTTCCCACGTTTCACCTGTTACTAATTTAAGATAGTTGAAATTATTCCTGTTATCCGGGGAATCTAAGATATTCAGGAATCCACTATCTTTATTAATTGAAAACCCATTTAAAATATCTATGTTTTTCTTTTTTACAATGAAAGCGACAGGTGATTGATTATTGTTCCAAATCCACTTATGAAGTTCTTTATCACATTTTTTATGCGGGTTATCGAAAAATAAAATAAATGGCTTTCTATTAAGTAAAAAGACTGCATAAAGATTAAACTCTACATTTAAGGATTCATAAGTTTTCTTTGAAAATATATCTCCAAAATTAGATTTAACTAAATCATTCTCTTTATCATTTAGCTTTAAATCAATTATTATTTTTTCTATATGTTGCATAAAATAGTGATGTAAAAATATACAAAAATCGCATGTTAAAAACCTTTATTTTTGCATAAATTTTGAAAAATGAAAACGAAAAACGAAATTGTCGAAAACTGGCTTCCAAGATACACCGGAATGGCTTTGGGAGATTTTGGCAAATATATACTCCTCACAAATTTCCAGGGCTATCTTGATAAATTTGCACAAATGAACAATGTTCCTATTGCAGGACTCGATCGTGCCATGCCAAGTGCCACTGCAGGTGAGATATCGATGATTAATTTTAATATGGGAAGCGCCAATGCTGCAACCATAATGGATCTATTGAGTGCTGTTACTCCAAAAGCAGTATTGTTTTTAGGGAAATGTGGAGGGTTAAAAATGAAAAACCAGTTGGGTGACCTTATTCTTCCTATTGCTGCAATTCGTGGTGAAGGAACATCCAATGACTACCTTCCTCCTGAAGTTCCGGCATTGCCTGCTTTTAGCCTTCAGAAAGCCATATCCACTACCATACGCGATTCTGGACATGATTATTGGACAGGAACGGTTTATACAACCAACAGACGTGTATGGGAATATGATAAAAAGTTTAAACGGTATCTAAGAAAAACGCGTAGTATGGCTATTGACCTTGAAACAGCCACACTATTTACTGTTGGCTTTGCAAATGAAATCCCCACAGGCGCTTTGTTACTTGTTTCTGACCAGCCCATGATTTCTTCAGGTGTAAAAACGGAAAACAGCGACCAGAAAGTAACGCAGAGTTATGCAGAAATTCACCTGACAATAGGAATTGATTCGTTGAATCAATTGCGAAACGATGGTTTAACAGTAAAGCATTTGAGGTTTTAATTATCTATGAAATTCGAGCAAATCCAGTCTGATCTGAAGAATAAAATATATTACCCGGTCTATTTCCTTGCCGGGGAAGAATCGTATTACATCGATACAATTTCTGATATTATTGAAAAAAATGTATTGAATGAAACAGATCGGGATTTTAATCAAACTGTTGTCTATGGCCGTGATACAAATCCCCTGGAAATTATCAGCCTGGCCAAACGATATCCTATGATGGCCAGCCACCAGGTTGTTATTGTTAAGGAAGCTCAGAGTATCCAAAAAATTGAAGAACTGGAGCCTTACCTTGCTAATCCCCTGGAATCAACGGTTCTGGTTATAAATTACAAATACAAAAAAGTAGATAGGCGCAAATCATTTTTTAAGAAAATCGAAAAAAAGGGGGTTTTATTTGAGTCGAAAAAAATCTATGATAACCAGATACCAGCCTGGATCAATAATTATTTGCAAAATTTTGGATATTCAATAACACCAAAAGCATCAATTATGCTGGCTGAATACCTGGGATCGGATTTAAGCAAAATTGTCAATGAAATAGGTAAACTGGTTCTTAACATCCCCGGGAAAACGGAGATTAACGATGATCTGATCGAACGAAATATTGGTGTAAGTAAAGACTTTAATATTTTTGAGTTGCAAAATGCTATTGGTTCCCGTAATATTTCAAAAGCAAATCGGATTGCGAATTATTTTGCAGCTAACCCAAAGGAAAACCCGCTTGTTAAAACAATTACTATACTGTTTGGATATTTCTCCAAGTTACTTATCTACCATCAGCTAAAAGACAAATCGAAGAATAATGTGGCTGCTACACTTTCTGTAAATCCGTTTTTTGTAAAAGATTACCAGATTGCCGCTCGGAATTATAGCCTTGGAAAACTTACATCCATTGTTAGTCTTTTACGGGAATATGACTTAAAATCCAAAGGGGTTAACAACATTTCAACCAGTGATGGTGAATTGTTGAAGGAGCTACTCTTTAAAATTTTGCATTAAGTTGTTTGCTCCAGCTTCTTAGCTATAGACTTTTTTAATCAACTCTGCATATTTTTCCATAATAACTTTCCTGCGCAGTTTTAAGGTGGGTGACAACTCCCCGGTCTCAACTCCCCAGTTATCACTAACCATTTCAAATCGTTTAACCTGCTCAACGAGGTCGAGCCCGGCGTTAAATTTTTCAACTTCCAACTGAATCCTTTTTATAATTCTTTCATCCTGGATGGCTTTTTCAGGTGATAAATATGGATGTGACTTAACCTTGCACCACGATTCAAGATGATCAAAATTAGGGACAATAAGAGCTGAGGCAAATTGTTTATTTTCACCAATCACTATAATGCTTTCAATAAAAGGTGACTCCTTAAATATAGTTTCAATTACCTGGGGGGCAACATATTTGCCGCCGGAGGTTTTAAACATTTCCTTTTTACGGTCGGTGATTTTAAGAAATTTATTTTCAACTAATTCACCAATATCACCTGTATGAAACCAACCATCTTCATCTATAACTTCTTTGGTATATTCTTCGTTTTTATAATACCCTTTCATCAGGCAAGGGCCTTTTACCAAAATTTCACCATCTTCGGAAAATTTCACATCCATAATATCAAACACAGGACCGACAGTGCCAAATTTTAATCCGTCTTCCTCATAACGACCAACAGAAATTACCGGTGATGTTTCGGTTAACCCATAACCTTCATGTATTCTTATTTTTGCCGCCTTGAATGTCCGGGTCAGTCGAGGACTTAATGTGGCACCACCTGATACTATAGTGTCTAATTTCCCGCCAAATGCATCCCTCCATTTGCTAAATATGAGTTTATCAGCAATGTTTAGTTGTATTTTATAGAACCAGCTTTTGCCGTCAAGTTCAAACTCATGGGCAAGATTTAAAGCCCAAAAAAACAATTGCTTTTTAATTCCCGTAAGGCTTCTGCCCTTATTAACAATCTTATCATAAGTTTTTTCAATTACACGAGGTACCGCTCCAAAAATTTCAGGATGAACCTCTTTCATTGTATCCCCAAGTTTTTCGATGGTGTCGACATAATACACCGAAATCCCTGTTAGCTGATACATATAATTCAATATCCGTTCATAAACATGGCAAAGTGGTAAAAAACTAATTGCTTTTGTTACATTAAAAGGATTCTTACTAAGAACTTCGGCAACCGACATAAGGTTGGAAATAATATTATTGTGTGAAAGCATTACTCCCTTTGGATTTCCAGTCGTCCCGGAAGTATATATTATAGTGGCAATATCATCTGGTTTGATCCCTGATTTTAATTTCTCCAAATCATCCTCTTTATTCTCTTTGCCTTTATCCAAAATTTCTGACCACATTTTCAGGCCGTTTACCTGTTCCAGCGAATAAACATCAAGGATGGATGGGCTGTCAGTAACCACATCTTTAATATTTTCATAAATATCCTGGTTTGAAACGATCACGTATTTAACTGCCGCTTCTTCGAAGATATGTTTGTAATTGGTTTGACTTATAGTAGGATAAATTGGAAGCATAATGGCACCAATTTGGGTAATCGCCATATCGAAAAAATTCCATTCAGGACTATTGAGGATGATGGTTGCTATTTTATCATCTTTTTTAACTCCAAGGCTAAGCAAACCCAAACTTAAATTATTTACGATTTCAGCATATTCCTTTGCTGAATATTTTTTCCATGTTCCACTGGCATTTCCGGCCATAATATCTTCAATATCGGGATATTTCGTTTGGAGTTGTTCTAAAAGGTCAAAGATTCGGGTGACTTTCATAGATGAATGAATTAGTAATAAAAATCTAAGGTTTGCTGAGTTGTTTTAAATGAAGATTTTCTCAATGGTTTCTTTATACTTTTCGCAAATAAAGTTTCGTCTTAATTTAAGGTTTGCTGTCAATTCGCGGGTTTGAATGGTCCATTCTTCTTCCATCAAATCAAACTTTCTTATTTGTTCAGTATTTCCAAGGTCTTTATTAAACCCGTTAATTTCCTTTTCGATACGTTTACGAATTTCAGGGGTTTTAACCATTTCCTGATCTGTAGTATATTGAATCCCTTTAACCTGGCACCACGATCGAAGATGGTTGAAATCGGGAACAATTAATGCTGCGGCAAACTTTTGATTTTCGCCAATTACAAGTCCTGCATCAATAAACGGAGACTCAACCAGTTTGTTTTCTATATGCTCGGGACTGACGTATTTACCCATAGCTGTTTTGAAAAGTGCTTTTTTCCGTCCGGTAATTTTTAAATGACCTTCCGGTTCAAGCCTTCCAAGGTCGCCTGTATGAAACCAGCCATCTTTATCAATGGCCTCTTTCGTAAGTTCCGGTTCTTTGTAATAACCTTGCATGACATTGGGTCCCTTGGCTAAAATTTCACTATCCGCAGCGATTTTTATTTCTACACCGACAAGGGGTTTCCCTACGGTTCCGCTTTTAATCCCACCCTTTTCAAATGTATTAACAGCTAAAACAGGTGATGTTTCTGTTAATCCATAACCTTCGAGAACAGGTATTTTGGCAGCGGTATAAACTTTAGCCAAACGGGGCTGAATAGCAGCACCGCCTGAAACAATTACCCGAAGCTGCCCACCAAGGGCTTCACGCCATTTGTTAAAAATTATTTTATTGGCAATGGTTAATTGAATATTATAAAGTAAACCATGTTTTTGCCCAAGTTCATATTTTAACCCCAAATTAACGGCCCAAAAAAACAATGCTTTTTTAACGCCTGTAAGTTTTCTGCCTTTGGCAATAATTTTATCATATACTTTTTCGAGTAAACGGGGAACAGAAGTGAAAATTTCCGGTTTTATTTCTTTTAGGTTATCAGCGATGGTTCCCATATTTTCAGCATAATAAATGGAAACCCCAAGGAATTGAAAAACATACAGGTTTGTACGTTCATACACATGACTAACCGGCAAATAGCTTAAGGTACGACAAGTTTCATCAACCGGGAAAATATGAAATAATGCCATAACATTACTTATAATATTATTGTGCGTTAGCATCACCCCTTTAGGCTTACCGGTTGTACCTGATGTATAAATTAGGGTTACTGTATCATCAGGTTTGATTGAATCCTTGATTGTTTCAATTTCTTCAGGCACGGGATTTTCTTTTCCCAGGTTAATAAACTCATCAAGATTTTTTACGTTTTCAATGTGCTTAAAAGTATATACCTCCTTTATTGATGGGATTTCAGGCAGAATGTGTTCAATTTTTCCAAGCAATTCTTTTCCGGAAACAAACACAAACTTAACTTCAGCATGTTTCAGGATATACTTATAATCAGATTCACTGATGGTTGGATAAATGGGTACATGGATTGCACCCGTTTGTAAAATTCCCATATCAAGGAAGTTCCACTCCGGTCTGTTTTGTGTTATTGTGGCGATTTTATCGCCTTTTTTTACCCCAAGTTTTAAAAGTGCATAACTAATATTGTTTGCATTTTCAATGTACTGATCAATACTGTACTTAACCCATTTACCATCTTCTTTTCCTGCCAGTGCATCGTCTTTCGGCTTGAAGTTGGATTTATAAAATGGCAATAAGTCAAAGATTCGTGTTACCTCCATAATTTTACCTGATATCCTATGAATAGAATTTAAAAGAACCAAAAATAAGAAAAAAGTACAAACCGTTAATTAAAAACTAAAAGACCCGTTATTCCCGAACAAATGTAGTAGCATTTGCCTGAGCCATAGGCATTATTACCAAATCATTAATATTTACATGATCAGGAACGGTTGCGGCATAGTATATTGCATTGGCCACATCTTCACCTGTAAGGGGTTTATATCCTTTATAAACTTCATTGGCACGTTCGGTATCACCCTTAAACCGCACATCTGAGAATTCCGTTTCTACGGCTCCCGGAGCTACTTGTGAGACTTTTATTCCATATTTAAATAGATCCAAACGCATACCTTTTGTCAAGCCTTCAACTGCATGTTTTGTAGCACTATAAACATTTCCATTGGCATAAGCCTCTTTTCCTGCAATAGAACCAATATTAATAATATGGCCTTTCCCGTTTTCTATCATTAGGTTTGAAACAATATGGCTTATATATAATAATCCTTTCAGGTTAGTATCGATCATGGTATCCCAGTCGTTTATATTACCTTCCTGGATTGGACTTAAACCTAAAGCAAGCCCGGCATTATTAACCAGAATATCTATATTCATCCAGAATTGATCAAGATTTTTTATAGCATTTGCAACTTCATCCTTGTTTCGTATATCAAAACACAAAGGCAAGACTTTTACTTTATATTTTCCAGAAATTTCAGAAGCAATTTGATCAAGCCTGTCTTTTCGCCTGCCGATAATAATTATGTTATACGAATTTGCTGCAAATTTTAATGCTGTTGCTTTTCCTATTCCGCTTGTTGCTCCTGTTATTAGTATTATTTTATTCATGTTCATTTTTGTTTTCTCGCAGATTACGCTGAATAGCGCAGAATACTTCTGCGTATATCTGTGAGCAATTTTTTTAAAGATTATTAACGACTCTCTTAATTGACTCCTTTAAGTTGCTAGAATTAAAGTTTATCAACAAACCCAACTTTTTATCTGATAATTTTAAATATGTTAGGAGCTGTTTGTAATGAACGTTTGCAAGTGCTTCGATAGATTTGATTTCAACTATTACCATATCATTTACTAAAATATCAAGCCGAAAACCAATTTCAAATTTAACATCACTATAGATCATAGGAATACCTACCTGTGTTTTGACATCATATCCAAGCTCCCTTAATTCATATGCAAGGGCTGTTTCATAGACAGATTCAAATAAACCAGGGACCAGTTCTTTATGTACCTTAAAAGCTGCACCACGGATATCATATGAAATGTCATTCTCTTTCATGCTTTATTTTTTCTTGTAGATTTCGCTGATTATCGCTGAAGATATCTGCGAAACTCTGTGTTATCAGCGAGAAGTTTTTTCTTTAATCCATTCCCGTGCATTTACAAAAGCTTCAACCCAGGGAGAAACTTCGTCATTCTTTCTTTCATCCGGATAGTTTGCCCAGTTCCAGGGAAACATAGCTCTTTCGAGGTGTGGCATCATTACCAGGTGACGGCCATCATCAGAGCATAAACCGGCTGCACTATATTCCGATCCATTGGGGTTACCAGGGTATTGGTCATAACTATATTTTACCGGGATATTGTATTTATTCTCTTCATAAGGAAAATCAAATTTACCTTCGCCATGTGCAACCCAGATACCCAATTTCGAACCCACCATTGACTTTAACATTACCGAATTGTTTTCCTGTATATCAACATTCAGGAAAGCCGATTCAAATTTATGAGAAGCATTATGCAGCATTTTTGGTTTTTGTTCATGCCCTACATTCACCAGGCCAAGTTCAATCATTAACTGACAACCATTACAAATTCCAAGACTGAGAGTGTCATTTCGTTGATAAAAATTAGCAAGTGCTTTTTTGGCTTTTTCATTGTAAAGAAAAGCACCGGCCCATCCTTTGGCAGATCCCAACACATCGGAATTGGAGAAGCCTCCGACAAAAACAATCATATTAATATCTTCGAGGGTTTCCCTACCAGATATAAGGTCAGTCATGTGTACGTCTTTCACATCAAAACCTGCAAGGTAAAGCGAATAAGCCATTTCACGATCACCATTTACACCTTTTTCGCGTATGATCGCTGCTTTAACTCCGGTTTGTTTCCTTCGTTTTAAATCAATGCTAAATTGTGAGGCAAGACCTGTAAACGAATCGCTAAACCTAAAGCTCAAATCCTGCTTTTTATAATTCGAAAATCGTTCAAGGGCAAGCTTCTCACCGCTTTGTTTCTGATCAAGTAAATAGGAAGTCCTGAACCATTTGTCCCTTAAACTATTTATGTCAAGTTTTATCTTTTGCCCATCATTTAATAATTCAAAACTTCTTGTTTCATTTGGTTTTCCAATAACGTGGCAATTTATTCCCTTTTCAGCTAAAAAAGCAACTACATCATCTTTATCCTTAACCTGGATAATTATTCCCGGATTTTCGCTGAACAATAGTTTAATAATATCTTTTTCTCCGATGGAAGAAAGGTCAATATTAAGACCTAAGATATTATTTGCAAAGGTCATTTCAAGCATAGCAGTGATCATTCCACCTGCTGAAATATCATGACCGGCAATAATTCTTTCTTCAAGAATCAGTTGTTGAATTGTTTCAAATACATTAACAAAGTATTTTGCATCTAAAATTTTTGGTGCCTTTTTTCCAAGCTGTCCGGCCAACTGGGCAAAACTGCTACCTCCAAGGCAATATTCATCTTTCGAAAAATCAATATATAACAAAGAAGAATTTATTTCATTTTTTAAAGCCGGGCTGATGATTTTTTTGATATCTGAAACTTCGCCAACAGCAGAAATAATGACTGTTCCCGGAGAATAAACTACATCATCTTTATATTTCTGGGTCATGGACAAACTATCTTTCCCGGTAGGAATATTTATCCCCAGGTTGATAGCAAAATCGCTTATCGCTTCAACAGCTTTGTACAGCCTTGCATTTTCACCCGGATTACGGGCAGGCCACATCCAGTTGGCACTTAAGGAAATTCCTTTGATTCCATCCGTAATGGGAGCCCAAATAATATTCGTCAACGATTCTGCAATAGACAATAATGAACCGTCAACCGGATCAACCAGGCCTGCAGCCGGTGCATGTCCGATGGAAGTTGCAATACCTTTAATCCCTTGGTAATCCATAGCTGAAACACCCAGGTTATTCAGCGGAAGTTGAACTGTACCACAAGTTTGCTGTAAAGCCACCCTGCCGGTTACCGAACGGTCAACTTTATTAGTAAGCCAGTCTTTACAGGCAACAGCTTCAAGTTGAAGAACATTTTCGAGATAGTCTGTAAAATTTTTCTCGTTATATTTAATTTCTTTAAACTTATCAGTAGAAGTAACATCCTCCAGGACTGTCTTCGGCGGATTCCCAAACATATCGCCAAGTTCAAGGTCAATTGGATTTTGATTTGTTTCTTTATCCTCAAAAGTAAATTTATGATCGCCGGTTGTTTCACCAACATCATACATGGGAGCCCGTTCACGATCAGAAATGCGTTTTAGTAATTCAACATCTTCTTTTTTTAACAATAGCCCCATTCTTTCCTGCGATTCGTTACCAACAATTTCTTTGGCTGAAAGTGTTGGGTCACCAATGGGGAGTTTCCTTAAATCAATTTTCCCACCAGTAATTTCAACTAGTTCGGATAAGGCGTTCAGGTGGCCTCCTGCACCATGGTCATGAATGGAGATGATTGGGTTTTTATCCATCTCAACAAAAGCACGGATGGCATTTAATGCCCTTTTTTGCATTTCAGGATTTGAACGTTGTACAGCATTCAATTCTATCGCATTATCGAACTGACCGGTAGCTACTGATGATACAGCACCTCCACCCATTCCAATTCGGTAGTTATCACCTCCCATAACAATAATCCTGTCGCCTTTTTTTGGATCATCCTTTAAAGCATCCTGATTTTTACCAAAACCTATACCGCCAGCAAGCATGATTACTTTATCATATCCGAATTTTCTTAAATCTGTAAAATGTTCAAATGTTAACAAGCTTCCACAAATTAGCGGTTGGCCAAATTTATTTCCAAAATCACTGGCTCCATTTGAAGCTTTAATTAGAATTTCTTCCGGCGTTTGATATAACCACTTGCGAGCCTGTGAATGGTTT
>Ga0255375_10085_pt1 | contig 15715 bp, 14 predicted proteins | sample ANMaggSeSYBR01H3_FD_182090 | JGI IMG/M metagenome (GOLD analysis project Ga0255375, IMG submission 182090) | Sediment cell enrichment communities from methane seep in Santa Monica Basin, California, United Staets - ANME aggregate JGI... | ecosystem: Environmental > Aquatic > Marine > Cold seeps >... | reverse complement strand
GGCGGTAAAAATATTACTTCCTCATGTTTTAAATATTAATGAAAAAATGGAATATCAGTATAATAAAGAAGATGGCATCATATCCGGTATCATATCCGAAAATGTTACCTTGTTGCACCTTGCTATTGCTGGTAGTAATTACGACATTACCCAAATGCTGCTTCAAGCTGGTATTGATGTGAATATGGCATCGGCGACAGGCAATACCCCCCTTCATATTGCCATTCAATACAGAAACATTCCTATAATTAAACTGCTCTTGGATTATGGTGCCGATCCCCACAAAAAAAATGTCATCGGTTTTTCGCCGTTAGCGATGGCATACTCGAAAGATATCGAACATACATTTCCTGCGGAGATAATCGCTCAGGTAAAATCGCCTTCTGATCAACCACCTTGGCCTATTACGCCGAAGAAGGCAAAAGAAAATGCCATTTACCAATTTGAGGAGGAGAAGTCTGGTCCTTCAATTAAAAAAACGATAATTCGAAAAAACCGTCTGGAAGGTTATTATGCGGTACTACTACTGTTAGAGGATTTCGGAGATAATAATACTTATTATTGGGGTAAGGTGGATGGAATAACAGCAAATACAGAATTATATGAACTGGAGAGCCCAATATATTTAATTCCCGGTTCCATATAACTATACCTACGATGCCGGGTGCCACCACAAGTGATATACTTAGCAGGCGTAGCCCGGACAAAAAGTAGGGCGGGCTATGCCCGCCATTTGGGGTCGATTACGCTGGCAATTTTAATAGGATGGAGATTATATACCAATCCCAGTTGAAATTTCCCGATATGCCATTATTGAACCAGTACATAATCATCTCGCCATAATCCTTCATTGTCTATTTTATATTTTACATTTTACATTGTCAATCTCGTCTTCCCACGATGGCTCTATACATCACTGCCAGGGCGAAGATAAGAGCGCTGATCAGGACGATACAGGCCCCGGTTGGCAGATCGAGCCATAAGGAGACCAAAAAACCTGCCACGGCACTGACGATACCCAGCAGCATCGAGACAATCATTACCGACCGATAGCCCCGACATATCTGATAGGCCGCGGCGGCTGGGTTGGTTATCAGGCTGAAAATCAGAAGCCCTCCGATGGCCGGCAGGTTCACCGCCAGGATAATCCCGCACAGCCCCAGGAACAGAAAATAAACGAATCCCTCATGCACTCCAGTAGCCGCGGCAATAGTGCGGCTGAACAGGATCGCCTTCAGTTCCTTATTAAAGGCCAGGTTGAATCCAACCAGTATCACGCCCAGAACGGCAATTACCCGCACCGTATCCCAATCCACAAACAGCAGGGTGCCCCATAACAAATTCAACATTTCCGCGCGGCTGTCTTTTACCAGTCCGATCCCCAGAAACGTCAGCCCCAACATCAGCGAGAACAGAATCCCCAGAGCCACATTGATGTCCAGCGAATATCGGCCCGGCCGAATCCCTGCCAGACTCGCGGCGGTTATCATTGAGACCACTATAGCCCCGGCGGTCGGGTTCAGTCCCAGAAGTTTGGCGTAGATCGCCCCAACCATCGCGGCGTGTGAGATACAGGTGCCGATAAACGGCATCCGCATACCGACAATATACACGCCCAGCAGGCCCGTACTCGCCCCGGCTATCGCCCCGGCCATCAACACTGGATAAAAAAATACATCCATAAATAAATTAGACAACCTCTAAAAATATACTATCCCCTGATGTAAAACATGTCCTCGTGTAGGTAAGGATGACGAGTGGCAGCCACCGAGTCTTCGATGTGGATGGCTTGCTGTGCTTTCCTGTCATTCGTCATTGATTCCTCATTTTTTCTGTCTTTCTCACCACTCACCACCCACAACTCACAACTTATTCTATTCGATTCCTCATTCTGGTTTTCTAATTCGTCATTTTCTTGTAGGGTGAGGTCTTACCCCACGCGGTTTTCTATCCGATGTTCAACTCTTCAACTTCCATCCCGTCCATCCTTACCTTCCTGACTGACAGCGTACCATTGTCCGTCAATATCGACGACTTTTACCCGGCACTCGTAGGCGTCTTCCAGTGCCACCGAGTTCAGTACCTTCTCAGTTGGCCCGTCGGCAATCACACCGCCCTGGTGCAACAGGAGCACTCGCGAACAACTGGCAGGCAGTAAGGAGGTTTCATGTGAGACCATCAGAATTGTAACCTGTCTCTGCCGGTACAACCGATCGAGAATCCCGGCCAACTGTTTTTTCCAGTTGAAGTCGAGGTTCGAGCCTGGCTCGTCCAATACCAGCAGTTCCGGCTCGGCCGCCATAGCCCGCGCGATAAGGGCCTTCTGCTGTTCACCGCCTGAGAGGGACCGGAAGGTTTGATCGGCCCTGTCGGCCAGACCCAGGTTCTCCAGCCAGTAATCCGCCTGTTGACGGTCCCGGCGGTTCAACAGGGCTAATAGTGGTTTTACTCCCGTCCGGCCCATCATCACTACTTCCCGAAGTGTGAACGGCAGATCACTATTGTACTCGGCTGCCTGTGGGATATAGCCGATGTTCCTGCAGATATTACTTTTTTGCCAGCCGTAAAAACGGTTTAGAACTTTCCCATGAAACCTGACAATGCCGCGGTTTGGCCTGAGCAGACCGCAGCACAGTCGTATAAGAGTAGTTTTACCCGCTCCATTAGTCCCGATTACGCCCACGAATTCGCCTTTGCCTATCCGCAGTTCATCCACACGAAGGATATGTCGTCCGCCGGCTCTGACAACGACATCAGAAAGGTATAAATGGTCAGTGTTCATAGTAATTATAGTGCTTAAGTAGGGTGCGATGTATCGCACCATTTTATTAGTCCCGAAGGGACGTAAGAGCGCATAGCCGGGGGCGTAAGCCCCCGGAAGGGTTGCGACAACCAACTTAAAGCCCTGAAAGGGCGAAAGAAAGCAACCTGTAAAAAAAAGCGTGAACGGTTACGAATGTCTTATAAAAAACTTCAGTTGTTAATATTCCAGCAGGGCCGCCACGTTGTTTTTGAGGAGTCGGTCGAAGCTTTCCGGCTGATCCGCCTTGTCGGGAAAGTTACTGAAAATAACTATCTTGGCATTCAACCGTTCCGCCAAGGCGCGAGCCAGTTCCGTCCCTCCCTGCTGATTGGCAATCACAAACTTGATTTTGTGAGAGTGGGTTTTCTCAAGGCAGGCATTGATACTTCCCGGCGTAGCCGCGTCCCGACCGGCAAATGTCCCGACCACCTCCAGCCCCAGCCAGCGGGCAAAATCAGCCTGATGGTTCGATGTTATGATTTTTGCCTTTTCTATAGACGCCTGTCGAATTTTGCCCTTGATTTCCGATGTCAACCGGTCAAGGCGGCTTCTGATTTGCCTCAATTGCTGCCGATAGCTCGCCTGCCTGTCCGGATCCAATTCCGCCAGCACCTTCAGCACCTCATCACAAGTAGCAAGGTAGCTCTGTGGCAGGCATAAACCCGGCAGGGTCTGGATGGCTTGAATCGACAGGCCGTCCTGTTTGACGCGTTTGAGTTGCTTGTCAAGGGATTTCTGGAAATCGGCCCGCAAAAGCACCCGGCAGCGGCGTAATTTGTTGACCATACCGGGAGAAATATCAAAATGCCCCGGACACATACCCGGCGGCGTCAGGCAAATTACCTCTTTTTCACTTTGGGACAGGTCCGTCACCATCGCTTGGAAATAGGTGTTGGTTACCGCGATCTCCGGCGATTCGTTTTTATTTCCGTTTCCATTTTCATTACCACTCTGCTCGCATCCGCTCGGGTTCAACAACAAAGCGGCCACAACCAACATCAATACCCATTTATATACAATGTGTTGCATAATCTTGATAAAAACTCCTGACCCATTTTTCTCTAAAATGAGCCGACATGCTGTCCCTTTAACAGACGAATACGCGTAACACAACCTTTGCGTTTTGAGGGATTATACCATGTACTGCTCGGCACCGGATAACGCATTCTCACAATCGCGGGATCGTTTTCATCAAAATTCGGCCCCCGACTATAGACAACCCATGTTACAGGCGATATTTTGGGATCGTTATAAAATGCGCCGTCTTCTTTCTCCACCTCCGGAAAACCATAGGGAACCCACAGTTTTGACCGGTTTTTCATGGCGCGACTGCCCATATTCATTATCAAATCGCCTGCAGCATGGTATTTGTAGGTATGACCCGGATTGAAGCGGTCTTCGAAGGCTGTTGACATCGGGCCGTATTTTTTCGGTCGGCCGGGCAGATATTTACTCGCCACCAGTTCGTCCGGCAGTTGATGAAAATGTGACTGGATCATGCAGGATACTCGTGTTGGCGGAAATTTCTCCTCGTTATCCAGTCCGTATGCCTCCAGGGCCAAACCAATAGTATATAATTCAGCGCCGACCGCCGTAACCCTGGCTCCTTCCCTGACCTTGCCCAGAACCGGCATAATAACAGCCAGCAGAAGCGCTACAATCGCGATTACCACCAGCAATTCGATTAGTGTAAAGCCTTTTTTCATGGCCACGTCCTTGAAAAAACACTGCGGTCTTACGCCCTGAAAGGGCAACATAGACCAGCCCAGGGCAACGCCCTGGGTAACGGAGCAAACAAACATTTTAAGCCCTGAAGATGGCATAAATAAAGGCGGTCTCCTTGCGGGTCGAGTATAATCGCCCGAATAGAGCCAATGGTTGGCTTTAATATTTTACGACGCAGAAGCGTCGAAAGGAGACCACCATGTATACAGAGAATGATATCATATTGGCTGTAGATTACCACGATAAAACTATCACTGGTCGTCGGTTTAATTGCAATACCGGCGAGGAACGTATTGTGAAAATGGACACAACGCAAGAACAGATATGCCAACTCATCGACACCGCTGTATCTGAAGCGACCCAGGTGGGCGGGCGGGTAATTTGGATCATGGAATCTACCACGGGATGGGCGCGTGTCAAACGATTGATCGGTTCGAGGGCATCCTGCATCGTGGCTAATGTCTTGCAGATGCCGCTGCCGCCCAAGGCATACCGTCGAAAAACCGACAAAATCGATACTGGCCGGATACTTCGGGAGTACCTTAACGGCAGTCTTCCGTATGCTTATCAGCCCTCCTTGTCGGTGCGTAGTGTTCGCAGACTGGTCGCGGTCCGTGAAAACCTGGTATCGCGTCGGACGGCCCTGCGCAACTGGATTGGTCGATACCTTGCCCATGAGACATGGGAAGCTCGCACGGGACTTTGGTCCAAGGTAGGCATGCGACGGCTCAAAAGAATTACCGCATCCACAAGAGAACCCGACAAAACAGTCTTGACGGTAAAATTGACCGAATTGGAGCAATTGGAAGGATTGCTCGAACCAATTGAAAAACGTATCACCCGTATTTGCGAACACTGGCATCAGGCACAGCGGCTGGATCAGATATACGGAATTGCCCAAATTTCTGCCGTATCGATTCTGGCAAGAATTTGGCCGATCAAACGATTCGCATCTGCCGAGGAATTGATCTCCTATGCCGGATTGGCGCCTGGAATTCGAGAATCCGACCAGACTCTCCGCATCGGCCATATTGGTGGCGGCGGCACGGACAAACATTTGCGTCATTACATCATTGAGGCTACGATATGGGCACGTCAAATTCCGCGTTATCGTCCAACATACCTTCGTGTGATGCATAAGCGTGGCAAGAAGATTGCCCGTCTGGTGGTGGCTCGCTTGCTCTTGCGTAGCATATACAAGATGCTTGATTGCGAAATAGGTTTTAATCAAATGCCGAAAAAAGTCGGCTAACCAAAGAAAATAACCTTTCAGTAAAGGAAAAAAATACGAATATAGCCCAAAAAGCTGGGGATAAAAGGCAGGCCCAAAAAGGCGTTTATCGCTTTTCAGACAACCTGCAGGATGATATACATCGACTCCCCAAACTTTGGCGTAATAAAAAAACACATTTTCCGAAACGTTACACAGATGTGCGCGACGATCATCGGTCACCCCATTAGGACTTGATCCTACTCCTGAAGAATATGCCGTCGCGCTTCCTAAAACCATTTTCGGGCCTGGACCCGCTATAGAAGATTGAGCTGTGGTAACGGAAAGGAAACCACCAGACGGAAAGGATACGCCTTGCCATGAGTAGAATAACATAAAAAATTACCTGTAATCCAAAATTTGTCTTGACTGACCGCCTCTATTTATAGAAGGGGCAAAATAAAAAACTCTTATTTTCTCTGTGTACTGGTGGTTTAACTTTTAAATTAATTGCAATCGCCTATTCCCGACGCCGTTAAAAGCCAATCCGCTGTTATCAGGGCAAAGTCCAGCAGATCGACCTTGCCGTCTCCGTTATTATCACCGGGCAGATTGCCCCTGCGGTAACCGCGATCCCTCAATACCAAACCATTACCGTCATAGTTGGTAACCCAGATTCTGTAACCCTTCTTATATGTGCTGTCACCAGTATTGTCCTCCTGGTCCATAATCCCGACGACGTCAAAGGTCTCGGCCAGATTGTTTGAGCCGGAATATATTCCCGATCCAATGCCTAATTTCACTGGAAATGTTTTTGTCCCATCGGTTATTTCCAGCGTGGCGTCGGCGTCCCAGGTGTTGGGGTCTGAATCCCACTGTACGTTGTTGACGCGAACCAGACGGCCCTGATAATATTCGCAGCCGGTCTCTCGAGTCTGGTCAAAAATAAAATCGTTGCTGCCGTCTTTAAGCTCGTCCAGCGTAACTAATTCCGGTTGGGGCAGGCCAACTCCCGGCTCCAGCAATTCGACCGTAAAATTATAATCGGGAGTCTTGGTATGCTTTTCGTTAATGTTGTTTTTCCCGTTGTAGAACATGTACTTACCTGTAACACGGATGCGATCCCCCGGCGTAAAAAGGTAGCCACTTTCGGTATCGTGATTGAGTCTGCAAAGCTCGGCCACCCACTCTTCATTTGTGTAGCTCTCCTCCAATGGTACCCAGGGCAGATTGCCGTAGTTCTGACCCATCCAGAGTGCCGTCCCGGTGTGGTCGCCATCTTCGCCCTGAATGAACATCTGCCATTGTCCGCCCATAAAAGCCGGGGCGCCTGGTGTCGGATCGAGCATTTTTTCGGGACTGTTCAGGATGATCCCCTCCAGTGTTACCACATCCGGGATGAAATAGGTGGTGTATCCGACCGAATCGACTGCCTGAAAGTTCCAGTGCGTCTCACCCGCAACAATCCCCGTAAGTGAGAAAAACAGTATCATCGCACCCGTACCCACCTTGCTTACTTTTGACCTTCTTATTCTCATTTCTTCATCCTCCTTAGCTAAAAAAAACATTTGTACAATCCAGCGCATACGATAAAATTGTATGTGCTACTGCGCATAAGAATATATAATTTTTGCTACACTGTCAAGGAAAATATATAAAAAATTATTATCGTCCCAAAGGTTGGGGTTAAAAATAGGTAAGATAGCGTTTCGCTATTCCGGTTCACAAAAAGTAATATCTTGCCTGGGGCAGAAAAAAATACTCTTTTTCGCGGTGGAGGATTTTACTTTTTTTATTTTTCCGGCATAATTGATTTCAAGTGAAAGCATAAATGCATTAACGCCAAGTAGTTAGGTTGTCGTCCGTTTATTTTTCAAAGTTTCACCTACTGATACATTTTTTTGCTTTCACCTGTTGAACAGCCTCTTTCGGAAAAATAAAAAAAGTCAAATTCGGAGCCGCTAAAAAGGAAGATTTTTTATCGGTATAGCCAAAACCTATCCACGCCCCAACCTTTGGGACGATATCAAAAAATTAGCAACGCCCCACAATTGGGGGTTAAGATAGATAAAATAGAATTAAGAAGCAAGAAAGGTTATCTGCCATCAATTGGCAATCGTCAGACCGAGAAAAAATACTCTTTTTTTGGGGTTTGGACAGATGTCAAAAAATTTCTATACTATTCCGAAATATCAGGTTACAATATTATAGATAGGTAATATTACAGCGTGATTTAATGCTGTGCCCTTGAAAGGGTTTTTTCCAACAAGCCCCGTATGGGCGAACTATGTTAGCCTGCGGCGGTAGCCGTTATTCGTCATTAGGGCTTCGTTATTGATTCGTCATTCTGGTTTCATAATTCGTCATTCTCTTGTAGGGTAGGGCTTTGACCCACGCGTTAGCTAAACGATAAGGAGTAACTATGTCATCTATAAAGCCTTTTGTTCTTGATTTGAAAAACGGTTCCGAATACCAGCAGCTTCTCGATGGCCCGCCTCAGACCCACGGTATGCGTTCGGGCAGGGTATTTCTGAAGCCGGGCGAGGATTGTGGTCAGCACTCCACCGGTGCTCATGAGGAAATGCTGGTGTTTCTAACTGGAAGTGGTCTGGCACTGATCGGCGATAACGACCAAATGGAAGTCGCTGCCGGTAAAATTTCCTATATTCCGCCTCACACTGACCATAATGTAAAAAATAACGGCGGCGAACCGCTTGTTTATATATATTGCGTCGCACCGATAAGTACTCAGTAACAAGGGACAAATCGGCTGCTAATACGTAAGTCCCGTAGGGACGATTGAAAATAGATATATAGTGCTCACGATTGAAATTTCCCGTTAATACGCGGGTAAGTAGCTCTACGACAAAATGTTACGGTTTCGCTCGCGGGAATTCCTATACGCGATACGTATAAATGACAAATCGGAGTGTAAAAATGAGTGAGTTAGAACGAATCGGTGTTTCCCTGGACCGGAAGCTGCTCGGTAAATTCGACAAACTTATCACCGATCAGGGCTATCGAAATCGCTCGGAGGCCTTGCGCGATTTAATTCGTCGTCGGCTGAGTGAGGATGAACTGGCTCAACCCTCGGCCCGCGCCGTCGCCGGTATTTTTCTGGTGTATAACCACCATTTACCCGGTCTCGTCCAGAAGCTGACCAAACTCCAGCATCATCATTTATTGCATATTATCTCGTCCACCCACATTCATCTGGACCACGATAATTGCCTGGAGCTTATCATAATGAAGGGCCGAGTGCGGGACATCAAGCAGCTTGCGGACAAAATGAGTAGCCTTCGGGGCGTTAGGCTAAGTCGGGTAAATCTGATGACCACCGGTTGAAGTAGGGCGGGCCTGTGGCCCGCGTAATAACGCTTGGTAATGCAGGAGCATATAAATGCGACAGGAAAAGGACGCCCTCGGCGTGGTACATGTACCGGATGATGCCTATTACGGTGCCCAGACCCAGCGGGCCTGCGAAAACTTTCGTATCGGCGACGAGCGATTCCCGGACGAGTTCATACATGCCCATGCCCTGGTTAAGAGGGCTTCCGCCCTGGTCAATCGCGACATGGGCCTCCTTGAGGCCCGGCTCGCCCAGGCCATCATCGAGGCCGCCGACGAGGTCATCGCCGGTCGTCTAAACGATCACTTTCCGCTGGTTATCTGGCAAAGCGGCAGCGGCACTCAGACCAACATGAACATCAACGAAGTGATTGCCAACCGGGCTAATGAAATCCTCGGCTCACCGCGCGGTTCCAGGCATCCCGTCCATCCCAACGATCACGTCAATATGTCGCAATCGACTAATGACACCATCCCGACTTCGATGCACATCGCTGCTGTTACCGCCGTCAATAAAAGGCTTCTGCCGCGACTGCGGAATCTTCAGGCAGCCATTTCGGCGAAGGCCCAATCTTTTAACAGTATTATCAAGACAGGCCGTACTCATCTGCAGGATGCCGCTCCGCTTACTCTCGGACAGGAATTTTCCGGCTATGCCGCCCAGTTACAGCAGGCCGATGAAACCATAACCGCCACCCTTGATCATCTTTACGAGTTGCCCATCGGTGGTACAGCCGTCGGCACCGGCCTGAACACTATAGCCGGTTTCGATAAACAAATGATCGAGCAGATAGACAGTTTGACCGGCTTCCATTTTATCATAGCCCGCAGCAAATTCGCTTGCATGGCCGCTCACGACGCTGTTGTCAGTGCCTCCGGTGCCCTGAAATCCCTGGCCGCCGCCTTGATGAAGATCGCCAACGACATCCGCTGGCTTGCGTCCGGCCCACGTTGTGGGCTGGGCGAACTCATCCTGCCCGCCAACGAACCCGGCAGTTCCATCATGCCCGGCAAGATCAACCCCACCCAGTGCGAGATGATTACTATGGTCGCCTGCCGGGTCATTGGTAATGACACTGCTATCACACTGGCCGGCTCTCAGGGTAATTTTGAATTGAATGTCTATAAACCGCTTCTGGTGCATGCCTTGTTGCAATCAATCAATCTTTTGGCCGATGCGATGGAATCTTTCAATGAAAAATGTATTGTCGGTCTCGAACCTGACCATAAACGCATTGCCGGGCATCTTAACAATTCTTTGATGCTGGTAACCGCCCTGAACAAACACATCGGCTATGACAAATCCGCCGAGATCGCCCTGAAGGCCCAGCGGGAGGACAAAACACTAAAGCAGGCCGCCCTCGAACTGGGTTACCTGAGCGAACGACAGTTCGACGACTGGACACAACCCGAAGATATGACTACGCCTGACAAAAAGTAGCCCGGGCCATGCCCGCCATTTATACTACAGGAAAAGGGAGAATAACTTATGAATCGACGTGAATTTTTATCGCTGCTTATGGCAACCGGTACGCGGCTCACCTTGCCTGATGGTTTATGCAACGCTGCACAGAAGCGAAAGAAAATGCCCAATATCCTGATAATCATTACGGATGATCAGGGATATGCCGATTTAAGTGCGTTCTCACATTCCGCGAATGATATTGCCACGCCCAATATGGACCGCATTGCTAAAGAAGGCGTTTTGTGCACACAGGCGTATGTTAGTGCGCCGGTTTGCAGTCCTTCCCGGTCGGGTTGGAATACCGGGCTTTATCAGCAGCGCTGGGACCCTTCGGCCAGTTGGGCCCCTGGTCTGCCGCGTAAGGTCAAAACGATTGCCGAGCATCTCAGAGATGCCGGTTATGTTACAGGCAAAGTAGGTAAAAGCGATTTCGGCAGGGGATACCACCGTATGGATGTGCGTGAGTATCCGCTTAATCATGGATTTGATGAGTTCCTTGGTTTTTCTTCGCATGCTCACGACTTTTTTCTTCTGTCGGAAGACGTCGAAAAGCGGACCCCTGATCCGCATGGGCACAGTGCTGCGCTTGGTACGCTGTTCCACAACCGTTCGAGAAAGAGTTTCGAGAAGGGCTATACGACTGAAATTTTTACCGATACGGCCATTGATTTCCTGCGGCGCCATAAGAGCAAGCCGTTTTTCCTTACTGTTTCGTACAATTCGGTTCACCATCTGATTCATGAGGTACCGGAACGTTATCTGAAAAAACATAACGTGAAAAAAATTCCGAACTATGATCCGGGAACGATGGGTAAATACGAGACATATTACAGAAAATACTGCAAACTTGACCCCATATCAGATAAAAATATGCGCAAATACTACCTGGCGAATCTGAACTGTCTGGACGACAATATCGGGCGTTTGCTTGATGCTGTGGAAAAACTGAATCTGTCGGAAGATACGTTGCTGTTCTTTTTCGCCGACAACGGTGGTTCACCGCTGACCGGTGCCGACAATCGGCCGTTGCGAGGCTCTAAATATATTTTGTTTGAAGGTGGTATCCGTGTGCCGTTTATGATGCGTTGGCCGAACCGCCTGCCCGGGGGCAGGACATACAAGCATCGTGTTTCGACTCTTGACATACTTCCGACATGTCTGGACGCGGCCGGCTTTACCGTCCCGTCGGCGGGCAACCTTGACGGCGATAGTTTTCTCGAAGCGGTTGGGAATGATTTGCCGTCTGCAACGCATAGCCGCGCATTGTTCTGGCGATTCGGGAAAAACTGGGCCGTGCGGGAAGGCGACTGGAAACTTGTGAAAACCAAAGATTTCACATCGCCCAAGCCAACCAGTTGGATACTCCGGGGACCGCTTGCGCCCGACAGGCCCATGCTGTTTAACCTGAAAAAGGACCCCGCGGAACAACATGATGTGTATGAACAATACCCGCAGGTGGTGAAACGACTTAATAAATTGTTCCTGAAGTGGAAAAACCAGGTGAAAAACAGCAGACGATAGCGATAATGGCGTGATGTTGTTATGAGAGATACTGCGGAAAGAACCATCGTGATATTCGGCTCTTCTCAGCCTGCTCCCGGCAGCGATAAGTACTTGCAGGCCTGTGAATTGGGTAAGGCGCTGGCCAAAGCGGGCTATCGCCTGGCCAACGGCGGCTACGGTGGTACAATGGCCGCGGCCGCTCAAGGCGCCAAGTCGGGCTGGGTGGCACCTTTCTGTATTTCAGAGAGGTGTTCCTGTCATGCCGGTCCCGCCACAATTGGCGTAACCTGTGATGCCTTCGGCCGTTCCGGCCCGAACCCCTGGATTGTCAAAGAGATACGCACCCGGAACCTGTATGAACGTCTGGAAACCCTTATGGGCCTTGGCGATGCCTTTATCGTCCTGCCCGGCGGCACGGGAACGTTACTGGAACTTGCCGCATGTTGGGAACTTATTAATAAGCGATTTCTGCCGAATACGCCGATAATATGTTTGACAGATTACTGGAAGCCGGTCATTGATATTATTGTGGAGTCCGGCGAAGCTGGTGGCGGGTGTGTTTATTTCGCCGATTCGATTAAGATTGTATTGGAGGTTTTGAAAAAATGTTTTGCCGATACTCGATGAAGAAATATTCCGCGATTATAGTTAAATCATTATTATTGACATTGCTGCTGACTGCGATTTCCGAGGCGGTCGATCAGCCGCCTGGCGGGACAAAAAAACCGACAAAGAAAACCGAGTTGCTGCTGCCCCTTTTGCGGGAGGGTTTTCCTGTTATCGACCGCAAGGCCAAACTTGTCAGGCACCCGAAAGACAACCGCTGGTTTCTTGTATTTGAACCTTTTATAACTGATTCATCCGCAAAGGATAATAAAGAGAGCGATTCCAATAGTCCGGCGCGGCAGGGTGATTTAATAAAAAGGGCCGCATCGGTTAAACCGAAACCGGCAGGTCGTTCCATTTCAGACCCGGAAGCGCAGATTAAAGACCTGTTAAGGGGCGATGAATCATTTACCTGGCCTATGGAAGTATTGCCTGGTAAATGGCTTACTGCGATGACCAGGGTAACCGGGAACAAGGTTGATCTATCCATAACCTTCCGTGTTTGGGGCGAAGTAACTGTTTATCGCGACCGCAATTTCATTCTGCCTAATCTCGTAGCCACAGATAAGCTTTTTGGGGATTCTGTATCCAGACTGTCGGACCATAAGGGTAAAAAGGCGGTCGGCAGTCTCGAAAGACCTTTTGGCGGGGTGAGCGGTAAAAAATCGCCGGATACGAACGTGAAACAGACGGAAGAAAAACTGCGAATGTCGGAAAAATTACGCAAAATACTGCTGACCGTCCCACGAACGCACGTATTGTATCTGCCGGCAGAGGTACAGGAGCAGAAACAGAAACAAGTTGAAAAGTCAGGTACGGATTCATCATCGGGAATCTCCATCGGCAGCGGCCGTCGCGGCAAATGGAAAGACGGCTCGCTTATTGTTGATCGTGTGGGGCGATTGATATTCGATCCGCAGGACGGGCGTTTCCAGTTTGTTTTTGAGGCGGACGGCGCCACTCTTGCTGAGCCGCCGATAATAATACATCCGAACCTTCTTCTGGAGGAAATGGAAAAGTCAACGGGTATAAACATCAAATATCGGATAACCGGACAGGTCAGCAAATACCGGGACAAATATTACATACTGCTCCGCAAGGTTCTCATCAGACACGGCACAGGCAACCTGGGAAAATAGGAACAGGGAAATTAAAGGTGTCCGGTTTTTTTTAATTGCCGGCAATCTCCGGATTACCCACCTCAATAACCATCGGACTGTATGCCGAATTTACAACTTTAGAGAACTTCTCGAAAGTGGAACCTTCACAGAGCCCTATCGTGAAATGTGCCGGTACCATTTCCATAAATTTATTCAAGCCTTTACGGCCAAAGCCAAACACTGTCATCTGCCCCTTCATTGGCCGGTAAGAATCCATCGCTTCATCATCCTCGTGGTGAATCAGGTAGATTGCCCGATTGCCGTCGCCGAAGCAAAGCCATTCTCCCAAGTGACCGGGAACGGATATGTCTCCATCCCATTTTGTTTTTGCGGGAGTTCTGATGCCATTTGGCATACCGGCTCTGATGCAATAATCTGAATCTTCATCAAGTTTGCCGCCGGGAGTGCCTTCATACAGAAACCAGTATGGTTTTCTCATTTTCAGGACAGTCAGCCTTGCATAAGTTGGGAATATATCCCAGATACATTCCATTTTTTTATCGTTGGAACGGGAAAAGATACTGACCTTTATTGGTCCCCGGCTTATTATTTTGCTGTTTGAGACCGTCTTGCCTGGGTGGCAATATCCTTCCGGATACCCCATGTTGGGGATGCCGCGATAATGGCCGGCAGAGCCGCCGTCTGGACGATATCCGATCCAATCGTTGCCGTTTTTATCTATGATGCCGGCGAATCCGGCTCCTTGTTTGTGATAATAATATGTGGCGTTTTGTGTCTTAATCCTGAAACTTTCCTGACCTTGATACTCAACTTTGTCAGTTAAGCTGACGAGCGGTTTGCAAGGCGGTGTAGAGTGAGCGGAGTCGGCATGGCTTAAGTGAACGTAAAAAATGCGTGTCGAATCGGCAGGAGTCTTCCCCTCAGCCATAAATGTAATCGTTCCTTTTGCTTTAGTCTCGGAATTAAAGTCGGGAGCTTTGTCGAATTGGAACCGGACCAGGCTGTTGATTATTTTGCCTGAAGCTTCTGTCTCTGTTACTACGATTGATTCAGTATCAAGTTTTATTGTTTTACCGATTCGTCTGAGCAATTGAGTAAAATCTATATTTACCTCAACGGGTTTATCAAGACGGTCGTATCCTGCCGCGCTCACTCTGACAGGGACACGGTATTGGCGAGAATTACATCCGGCATCCACTATGGTTGTTTCAGCGGCTGAAGATATCGAATAATTCAGCAACAGTAAAAAAACAATTCCCACTCTGATCTTAATTACAAAAATCGGTCTCATTTTAATTTCCCTTTCTCTAAATAAAACAATAATTCACCGGCTCTGCCGGTGAGAATTTATAAGGCTCTGCCGTTTCGTGCGTTTTATAATGGTTCTCCCTTGAATTCTCTATTCTCCATACAGACAAACAAATTTTCCCGCTCATCGAAGACGATTTCAGAGCTTGTGGGTATGGAAGCGGGATCGGCGCCGATGAGTTTCAACGGATTATAAAAGCCCACTTCTATTAACTGTTGAGGGGTGAGAAGGTTCAAACCGGCCAGATAGTTCATACATTGCGGCATAGTAGCCGAGGAACCGACCAGGTGCCCGGCGTGGGGATTATAGAGGCGGCCGTTTTTCTCCAGAACAGCATCGTTGCCTAACGTACTATAACTGCCGGGTTGCAAACCGGCTATGGGGGAGGCATCACTGACAACTATACAGTGCGCGACGCCTTTGGCTCGAATAAAGGTTTTAATCACCGCCGGCGGTAAATGATGCCCATCTGTGATGAATATAGCGGTCAAATCGTCGTTGGCCAGACCGGCCCAGATGGGGTTATGATGTCGGGGCAGGTTCGCGGGAATTCCGTTCCCTAAATGGGTAAGGGAAACGGCTCCGGCACGAGCAAGCTTTTCCATATCCTGTTCATTGGCCGTTT
>Ga0255375_10084_pt1 | contig 15800 bp, 9 predicted proteins | sample ANMaggSeSYBR01H3_FD_182090 | JGI IMG/M metagenome (GOLD analysis project Ga0255375, IMG submission 182090) | Sediment cell enrichment communities from methane seep in Santa Monica Basin, California, United Staets - ANME aggregate JGI... | ecosystem: Environmental > Aquatic > Marine > Cold seeps >... | reverse complement strand
TGTGGCTTTGAAACTATAATGTACCTTTATTGGTAGAAACAAAGTAACCAGCGCACCAACCAAAATAATAATAAGGACATACCTCCTGTTAAATTTCATAAAAAAATATTTCCACTATGTTTTGCGCCAAAATTAGGCAAACCGTGTCATCATTCAAAAAGATAGATCATTCTTATTAGTAAAAAGTTGCTTGATAATTTCTAAAGATGAATAATATTTTAGTTTCGGGTAAGAGCAGGTTTTACAAATATTTTTTCTACGGGATAAACTTTTTTATTGAAAGTTCAAAAAATTTGTACTTTTGCCCCCAGGGAGAGATGGCAGAGTGGTCGAATGCGGCGGTCTTGAAAACCGTTGAGGGTAAAACCTCCGGGGGTTCGAATCCCTCTCTCTCCGCAAAACTTTTCCCCTCGGGCAACCGGGGGGTTTTTTTATGGCCTACCCTCTTGTAAAAAGCCAATAATCCTATTTATAAAGCAAAAAAATTGTTGGCTTTTTATGAAGTTCCGGAGGATTTTTTTCCCAGTCATGAATACTTTTGGTTTTAACAAACTCCATCTCCTTGTGGGTAAGCATGGATGCAACGCATAAGCATGTATCCTTTTGACAATTTGATAAAAGCGCTTCAAACAACTGTTTGTTCCGGTAAGGTGTTTCCATAAAGACCTGGGTTTGGTCGAACCTGAAAATATTGCTCTCCATTTCCCTTATCTTCTGGTTTCTTTGCCTTTTATCAATCGGAAGGTAAGCATGAAACGTAAAGCTTTGGCCATTAAAACCACTTGCCATAAGGGCAAGAAAAATGGATGATGGGCCTGGCAAAGGCACCACCCTGATATCCAGTTCATGTGCCACTGAAACCACCACTGAACCCGGGTCGGCAATACAGGGCGCTCCTGCTTCTGAAATAACCCCCATATCGTTTCCGTTTATCGCCTCATTAAGATAACTACTTATCATTCCGGGGTCCGTATGTTTGTTTAATTCATAAAACCCGACATTTTCAAAATCTTTATCATAACCAATTTTTCTCATAAACCGCCTGGCTGTCCTTATATTTTCAACAATAAAATGATCGAGGCTGCGAATGATCTCAATATTTAATGCAGGAATTACAGAAGCATCATTAGTACCGGACAAAAAAGAAGGGAAAAGATATAAAATGCCTGTCTTCATACTTTCAAAGTTATTACTTTTTAATCCAGGGTAATTTATCCAAATCAACATTACCGCCTGAAATAATGATGCCGGTTTTCTTTCCTGCAAAGATATTTTTATTTTCAAGTACGGCAGCAAAAGGTACGGCAGAAGAAGGCTCAATAATAATTTTCATACGCTCCCAAATGAGTTTCATGGCCTTTATTATACTTTCTTCACCTACAGTTAAAATAGTATCAACATGATCGAGGATTATCGGGAATGTTAATGTACCGAGGGATGTTAGTAATCCGTCAGCAATGGTATTTGGGTTTTCAGATGGGACGAAAGATTCAGAAATAAACGAACGGTATGCATCATCGGCCCCTTTTGGTTCGGCAGCTATTACTTTCGTCTCAGATGAAAAATAAAAAGTGGAAAGTGCGGTTCCGCTCAGAAGGCCTCCCCCACCAACAGGTGCCATAATAACATCCAGGGGAATAACCGATTTGATTAATTCCAATGCTGCCGTTGCCTGCCCGGCAATGATCCTGTAATCATTGTAAGGATGAACCTCCAGTGCGCTTGTATTTTGCTGCACCTGATTCAGGGTTAATTCCCTTGATTCCAGGTTGGGTTTGCAAAATGTAATTTCCCCTCCATAATAATTTACCGCTTCGATCTTAACCTTCGATGAATTTTCAGGCATTACTATATAGGCTTTAGTCCCTCGCAGCGCGGCTGCACGTGAAAGTGCGGCTGCATGGTTTCCTGATGAATGGGTACATACTCCGTTTGCTAATTCATCTTTACTAAGTAAAAATACAGTATTTACCGCCCCCCTGGATTTAAAGGCGCCGGCTTTCTGAAAATTTTCACATTTAAAATAGAGGTTAGCCCCTGATAATTCATCAAGGTTCCGGGAGGTCAATACCGGTGTGTCGTTTATGTGTCGTTTAATTCTGCCGGCAGCTGCTAAAATCGCTTTTTCGTCAGGTAATTTGTTCAATTGATTCGAAATAGAATAGTACGATTAATTTAAGGATTCAATGTCAACGCCATCTGCAATTTTTTCGCATGCTTCTTTCAGAATATCATAAGTATCATCACATGCATCCAACTTTCTAAAGAAAGGGTCAGGTACAGATTCATTTCTGCCTGGCTTGATAACATTCATTAAATAATCCACTTTTCTTTTATCAAATTCGTTGCGGGCAAAATAGATGGCATTACGGTAGGCAAGGGTATCCATAACATAAATTTTATCAAACCTGTCAAAGTCTTCATGGGCAAATAACCTTACTTTCTTCATCGAAATGTCAAAACCATGTTCCTTTGCCTTTTGAACAGCCCTATTATCAGGTGATTCATTGATATGAAAAGCCTCAAAACCAGCAGAGTCAACAATTGCATTAATGTTTTTCTTCTTAAAAATTAATTTCAACAAACCTTCGGCCATAGGGGAACGACACATATTAGCATGACATAAAAATAAAACTTTCATGTTGAGAAATTTAAATTAAAATTAGTAAACTGAAACCTGCAATTACAGGGAGTAAATTAGCAAGATGTGTAAATTACAAAAAAAAACTTAACTAACCAAATTTACCGGTTAATTTTTACAAGGTGATCTTTTTATCCAGTTCTTCGACGTAATTCCTGAATTGTTTATCTGTTTCGATAAGATTATTGACTGTTCGGCAGGCATGCAATACAGTAGCATGATCCTTATTTCCACAATGTAAACCGATAGTTGCCAGCGATGCTTTTGTTAGTTTCTTGGAAAAAAACATGGCCAGTTGACGCGCCTGTACAATTTCTCTTTTCCTGGTTTTAGAATGGATAGCTTCGAGGGGCAGTCCAAAATAATCGCTAACCACCTTTTGAATATAATCAATAGAAATTTCTCTGGAGGTATTTTTAACAAATTTATCAATCATCTTTTTGGCCAAATCAAGATTGATCGCTTTTTTATTTAATGATGATTGAGCTAAAATTGAGATTAAAGCCCCTTCCATTTCCCGAATATTTGTCGTAATACTATAAGCCAGGTATTCAACAACATCTTTGGGCATTAACACGCCGTCCTTGTATAATTTCTTTTCTATTATCGCTATCCGGGTTTCAAGGTCGGGAACCTGCAGGTCGGCCGAAAGTCCCCATTTAAATCTGGAAAGCAATCGTGTATTCATCCCTTCCATTTCAACAGGTGGCTTATCAGAAGTGATGATAAGTTGTTTGTTGTTTTGATGAAGGTGATTAAATATATGAAAGTAAATTTCCTGTGTTTTTTCTTTTTTTACCAAAAACTGAATATCGTCAATGATCAGTACGTCAATCATTTGATAAAAATGGACAAAATCATTCTGGCTGTTATTTTTTACAGAGTCAATATATTGATTGGTAAACTGTTCTGAGGTAACATATAAAACCGTTTTTTCCGGAAAGTTCAGTTTAACTTCAAGTCCGATAGCATGGGCCAGGTGGGTTTTGCCCAGTCCTACCTGGGAATAAATTAATAATGGGTTAAAAGCTGTTTTACCAGGGTTGCTGGCAACAGCGAATCCTGCTGAACGGGCTAACCTGTTACAATCTCCTTCAATAAAATTCTCAAAAGAATAATTTTCGTTTAATTGTGAATTAACTTTAATTTTTTTTAGTCCGGGAATAATAAAAGGGTTTGGGATTTCCTTGGATGATCCTTTGTTGAGGTCAATTGGCATATTCACCGGTGGATTGGCTGTTGCCTTTTTATGAGATGTTGGCAAATTTACAGTATAGGGATGCGAATTACTATTGTATGTATTATCCATAATGATGCTGTATTCCAGCCTGCCTTCCGTACCCAACTCCTTATTAATGGTTTTCTTCAATAAAGTAATGTAGTGTTCTTCAAGCCATTCATAGAAGAACTGACTTGGTACCATTATGGTTAAAACATTATCTTCCAGTTTAACAGCCTTTATTGGCTCAAACCACGTTTTAAAGCTCTGGTGGCTGACATTATCTTTTATAACATTCAGACAATTATCCCAAACTGCTTTACAATTTTTTTTCATTCGCTACTGATTGTATTAAAGCAATTGATTAATTTATTAAAAGTTTAAAGTTGATTTTGACGATATACTACCCTCCAAAAACACCTCAAGCATAAAGGAAATCTCTTGCAAAATTCTCATAAAAAAAGTTTAAAAAAAAACTAAAATGCACTTGATTTATTAAAAATAATATCGTATAAAACAACAACTTTGAAATCTGGGGAAAATATTCTAATCCACACGTAAATAATTTATTTTTAACCCATTAATTTTTGATAACAAATCATAAACCATAGTTGATCTTGATTTGCGAACTTGAAAAGTTAAACTACATTTCAGTTCAAAATTTTGTGAAAGCACTGTTAATTTTTTATCTTTAATGATTTTCATTACCTTGTTCATCAGCGGATATTCAAAATTTACACTGTAGATTTCATTTACTGTTTTTTCAACTACAAGAGTATTACTTAATGCATCTGAGGCAGCATATTTATAAGCATCAATTAATCCCCTGATCCCTAATTTTATTCCCCCAAAATACCTCACAACAATAATAAGCACATCAGTAAGGTTGTGAGATAATATCTGGCCCATTATCGGCCTGCCGGCAGTGCCCGAAGGTTCACCATCATCATTCATTCGCGAACTGGATTTATCCGGCGCCAACATATAAGCATAACAATGATGTCTCGCATCGTGATATTTATTTCTTACTTCTGCTAATTTCTCTTTAACTTCTTCTAAATTTTTTACCGGAAAAGCCAGGGCAATAAACTTACTACCTTTGTTCTTATAAAACCCATCTGCCTGAACTTCAATCGTTCTGTAGGTATCCTCAGAAAGCATATAAACAAATTATTTCAAAGACCATCTCGTAAAAAACCGACCGATAAATATATCAAATAATTGCATAGAAAAAATAGGATAGCATATAAATTTTATAATTATTTTTTATATGAACCTTTAAAGAACTACTGTTTAGCCAATTAGTATTAAAAAAAAATAAAAATGATTTAGCTATTAGCAATCTTCATTTTTGTTTCGTTTTTCAACACACTGGGCATCCATAACGGCAATCATCACCATATTTACGATCTCTGAGACACTTGAGCCAATTGGTAACACATGAACAGACTTGCTCAACCCATTGATTACAGGCCCTATTACTTCAAATTTGCCCATTGTTTGAAGGAGTTTGTAAGCTATATTCCCGGCAGTAAGGTACGGAAATATCAGTGCATTTGCTTTACCACCTGCAAGTTTACTAAACGGAAATGTTTCTTCAATTATTTCTTTATCCAGGGCAACATTAACCTGCAATTCCCCGTCAACGATCAAGTCAGGGTAATCACGATGTAGAATTTTAACGGCCTCTCTTTGTTTTTGAGGAATGACACCATCATTTGATCCAAAATTTGAATAAGATACAAAAGCAATTCTAGGTTTTACTTTAAACTGCTTAATGGCATATGCAGTTTGAAGAGTAATTTCCACCATTTCTTCAACTGAAGGATTCTTATTAACCGTACAATCGGCAAGAAAATACGGACCCTCCTTCGTATTGATTATATACATACCCGAAACAATATTGGTTCCTTCTTTTTTACCAATTATTTCTATGGCGGGCCTTATCGTATCAGGATAATGCCGGGTAATCCCGGAAATCATAGCATCTGCATACCCGGATTCAATTAACATCGGGCTGAAATAATTGCGGTGCAACATCATGTCCTTAGCTGCAGTAATTGTAATCCCTTTCCTTTGCCTACTTTTCCAATAATAATCTGCAAATTCATGCCGCATCGTTTTAACCTTCTTTGATCTTGGATCCATTATCTCTACCCCATCAAGTTCGAGGTCATTAATTTCGATCAGTTCTTTGATATACTCCTCATTACCTAACAAGACAGGAATAGCGAGTTTTTCATTACTCACAATTTCAGCAGCTTTCAGCATTTTATAATTTTCGGCCTCCGCAAAAACAACTTTTTTGGGATCGCGTTTGGCAGCCATTTTAATTTGCCGGATTAATGGGTTGCTAATACCTAAGCGTTTGCTTAACTCATCGTTGTATTTGTTCCAGTCAGTAATAGGTTGCCTTGCCACTCCAGAGGCCATTGCAGCCTGGGCAACGGCTGGGGCTACATGAATGATCAGTCTTGGATCAGTGGGTTTTGGGATGATATAATCTTTACCAAACTTTAAATTTGAGGTTTGAAAAGCTATATTAACCTCTTCAGGTACCGGAAGCTTGGCTAATTCGGCAAGGGCATGGCTTGCTGCTAATTTCATTTCATCGTTTATAGTGGTTGCCCTTACATCCATTGCTCCCCTAAAAATAAACGGGAATCCCAATACATTGTTGATCTGGTTTGGATAGTCCGATCTTCCGGTTGCCATTATTATATCATCACGAACTTTAAACGCCTCTTCAGGTAAAATTTCAGGTACAGGATTAGCCAATGAAAATATGATTGGGTTCTTGGCCATTTTTTTTATCCATTCTTTTTTTAATGCTCCGGCAACTGATAACCCAAGGAACATATCGGCACCTACTACAGCTTCTTCAAGTGTACGGCATGGCTTATCGGTTACAAATTGTTGTTTGATCTTGTTCAGGTCGGTACGGTCTTTATGTATTACACCACGGCTGTCGACCATAATGACATTTTCAAGCTTTACACCTAATTTAATATACAACTTGGTGCAGGATACTGCCGATGCGCCGGCACCGTTGACAACTATTTTGATGTCTTCTATCTTTTTGCCGTTTATTTCCAGTGCATTTAGCAATCCTGCTGAAGTGATAATTGCTGTTCCATGCTGATCGTCGTGCATTACAGGTATATCTACCGCTGCCTTTACACGATCTTCAACCTCGAAACACTCCGGCGCTTTAATATCTTCAAGGTTAATGCCGCCAAATGTTGGAGATATGGCAATAATTGATTCTACAAGTTTGTCAACATTTTTTTCGTTAATTTCGATATCAAAAACATCAATATCAGCAAAAACCTTAAATAAAAGGCCCTTTCCTTCCATTACAGGTTTACCTGCTTCCGGTCCGATATCCCCTAAACCTAAAACCGCTGTACCATTCGAGATTACAGCAACTAAATTCCCTTTTGCCGTGTATTTATAAACATCATCAGGGTTGTCTTTTATGGCCAGGCAGGGATCTGCAACACCCGGTGTGTATGCCAGCGACAAGTCGCGTTGTGTTGAATATGGTTTTGTAGGAATAACCTCAATCTTTCCCGGTCGTCCTTTTGAATGATAATTAAAAGCATCTTTTCTGAATAGATTATCCATAAGGCTGAAAAATTATATTGTGAATATTTTAACAAATGGCAAAACTAAGAATTTTGTATTCTTAACATTCTTTTTTTAATTAGAATTTTATTAATTCATATTGTTTACAAATAATTTCAGCCTAATCCTTTCAATTCATTAAAATTTCTATTTTAGCACCGACAAAAAATAAGAGAAAATTATTATTTTAAAAGTCAGTTATTCAACAGAATGTATTCATATATTGAAGGAAAATTAATAGAAAAAAATCCTGCTTACATTGTATTGGAATGTAATGGAATCGGATATCTTTTAAACATATCATTAAATACTTTTTCAAAATTAAAAGATAAAGAATCTTTCAGGCTATACACGCACCTGACAATTAAGAACGAAGCAACAACACCGGTAGGTTTTGTATTGTATGGATTTGCAGATGAAAACGAAAGGGAATTTTTCAGGCAATTGATTTCAGTTTCATGGGTTGGGAATAGTACAGCGCTTTTGTTGCTTTCTTCCTTATCTCCTGATAAATTATTCAATGCCATTGTTGAAAATGATGCGGCAACATTACAGTCTGTTAAGGGGATTGGGACAAAATCGGCACAAAGGATAATCATTGATCTAAAGGATAAACTTGACAAACGAAAATTGACAGGTGATATATTAGAGCCTGCATACAATACAAACAGGGATGAAGCGTTATCTGGTTTAGCAGTTTTGGGATTTAATAAAATCATTGCAGGCAAAGCAGTAACAAAAGTTATTGACAGGAAAGGAATGGATTTATCTGTTGAGGAATTAATAAAAGAAGCATTAAAAATATTATAAACTTATGGTTATTATCTACTTTGAAAAACCTTGTTTTACAATAAACCGGGTATTCAAAGTTTTTTAATTTAAGTAAAGACTATTATTTGGAGCGGCTAATTAGATATAGTTGTTTGTTGGTTTTATTTTTAGGATTATCGAATTCGGAGGTTATCGCTGCACGATGGCCCGGAAGAATAATAGCAGATAATCATTTTATTACCGATAAGTTTCTGTATCCCCCTGATTCTACCATCAGCGGCGATACAGTAAAATATCTGAATACGCCATATCCTCTCGAAACAGAGACCTTTCCTTATACAGGTAATGAAAACACAAATCCTCTTTTTTTAAAAATTCCTTCCAACATTGAATCAGATGTTGAATATGATCCTGAAACGGGCATGTATATCCTCAAACATAAAATGGGGGATATGAATTACCGCGCACCTACCTATATGACCCTGGAGGAATACCGTGAATATGAATTACAAAATTCGGTAGATGCTTATTGGAAAGAAAGGTCGCAGGCTTCAGGGGCAGGTAACAGAAGCGGGATCATTCCGCCGGTATATATCGGTGGCAAGGCGTTCGACCGGATATTTGGCGGACATACCATTGATATCCGGCCATCAGGATCGGTGGAGCTTATTTTTCAGGTTTTGGGCAACAGCCGCGATGACCCTCAGCTTGACGTAAAGCAACGACGACAGGTTAACTTTGATTTCCAGGAAAAAATACAGATGAATGTTATTGCCAAGATCGGTGATAAAATTGAGTTTAAAACAAATTATAATACTGAAGCCACTTTTGAGTTTGAAAACAAACTTAACCTGAGGTATGAAGGGGAAGAAGATGAGATTTTGCAATTGCTGGAAGCGGGGGACGTAAACCTGCCATTAAACAGTACATTGATCACAGGTAGCCAAAGCCTGTTTGGAATAAAATCAAAACTAAGGTTCGGAAGGGCTACAGTAACTACCATTTTTTCGGAACAGGAAAGTGAAACTTCCACCATTACTGTTCAAGGGGGAGCACAAACGAATGATTTTCTGATTGAAGCTTTGGACTACGAAGAAAACAAACACTTTTTTATATCACATTTTTTCCGCGAAAATTATCAAGAAGGCCTGGCAGACCTTCCTATCATTAATTCTTCTATAAACATTACTAAAATAGAAGTATGGGTTACCAACATCGGGGCAGCCGTATCTGAAAACAGGAATATTATAGCGTTTACTGATATTGGTGAAAACGAGCGCATTTACAATGATGATGTTATACCTATTATCGGTAATAAATTTCCCGATAATTATTCAAATTACCTGTTCACATATACAAATACTCAGGTCGGAATTGTTGATACAAGTAAAATCAGAAATATCAACAATATCAACACTTACCTGCTTGGTAAAAATTTTACCTCCGGTGAAGATTTTGAAAAAATTGAACTTGCCCGTAAATTGCAAGCAACAGAGTATACATTTAATAATAAGCTGGGTTATATTTCATTGAACTCAACAATTAGTTCGGACCAGGCCCTGGCTGTTGCTTTTCAATACCAGGTGATAGGTGCAGATACTGTGTTCCAGGTGGGTGAATTTTCTGACGAAGGTATCAGCGGCCAAAATGCCCTTATTGTAAAACTGCTTAAAAGTACTTATGTAAATATCCGAAATCCTATTTGGGACCTGATGATGAAAAACATTTATTCACTCAATGCTTACCAGGTAAACCGGGAGGATTTTAATTTAAATATTCTGTATTCAGGTGATGAATCGGGTGTACCCACCGGGTATTTTGAAGAAGGGCCTTTTAAAGGCCAGCCTCTTATCCAGGTCTTCAATTTTGACAACCTTAACCAGCAGCTAAACCCGCCACCCGATGCCGTTTTCGATTTTCTGGATAATGCAGCCACACAAGGGGGGACTGTTAATTCCCAAAACGGACGCATATTTTTTACAGTTCTCGAACCATTTGGAGGCTACCTTCGAAAAAAGCTTAGAGATCAGGGATATGATGACCTGGCCGATAAATATTGTTATGATAGTTTGTATACACTAACAAAAACCGGGGCAGAACAATTTGCCGATAAAAATAAATTCCTGATCTCAGGGTATTATAAATCGCAGTCGGGTTCCGAGATCAGCCTCAACGCCCTGAATGTACCGCAGGAATCGGTCACTGTTACAGCCGGAGGTGTTCCACTTGTTGAAAATGTTGACTACACCGTTGACTATACACTTGGCCGTGTACGGATCATTAACGAAGGTATATTAAATTCAGGGACACCCATCAATATCAAAATGGAAAGCAATACATTATTTAGTATTCAGACCAAACGGTTGATGGGAACCCATATTGATTATGATATCAGCCGTGATTTTCATATCGGGGGAACCATATTAAATTTGCATGAAAGGCCACTCACACAGAAAGTAAACTATGGTGATGACCCGATATCCAATACCATCTGGGGACTTGACTATAGTTACCAGACCGAATCAAGATTTATAACAAAACTGGTAGATAAATTACCTTTTCTCAGTACTTCTGCGGTATCTAATGTAGCCCTTGATGGTGAATTTGCCCATTTCATTCCCGGCCATTCAAGGGCAGTTGGAAAAGAAGGTGTTTCCTATATTGATGATTTTGAAGGTACTAAATCTACTATTTCACTTATTTACTCAAATAACTGGTCTCTGGCAAGTGTTCCGCAGTTTCAGGAGGATTTGTTTCCCGAGGCTATAAATAACAGTACTGAAAGCATTGGTTTTAACCGTGCCCTAACGTCGTGGTATACTATTGACCCCAGCGTTTTTTACGACAGGAACAGCAGTCTCAGGCCTGATAACGTTACCCCTGATGAATTGGCCAATCATTATGTACGGCAGGTTCTGGAAGAAGAATTATTCCCTAACAAAGATATTCAACAGGGAACCCCTACCAACATCCCCGTTCTTAACGTTGCCTATTATCCTTCGGAGAGAGGCCCCTATAATTATGATGTCACTGGGGGGGGCAGAAAACTATTCATCAGGATTGAACCAGGATGGTACATTATTAGATCCTGATACTCGTTGGGGAGGAATGATGCGGCAAATTGAAACCCCGGATTTTGAATCAGCCAATATTGAATACCTCGAATTCTGGCTGATGGACCCATTTGCAGATGGATCCCCGAATAATGGAACCGGTGGGGAACTTTATATTAACCTGGGTGATATTTCAGAAGATTTATTACAGGACGGCAGAAAAAGTTATGAACATGGCCTGCCCATCTCAGCCAACTTTGAAGAATCAGAAATTGACCCTACCCGGTGGGGTATCGTACCAAATAAATTAGACCTGGTCCAGTCATTTTCGAACGAGACAGGAGCCCGCGAATTTCAGGATGTTGGATACGATGGTTTAAGAAATATTGATGAACGTGAATTTTTCTCCCAACAAAACCCATATGAAGTTGAAACGGTGGACTATATGGACCAGGTAAGAAACACCTTTACAGAAAACTCCGGAGCTTATGAAAATGCTTATGAAGATCCTTCAGGCGATAATTACCACCATTTTACCGGCGATGATATATATGATGTAAACCTGGCTTATGGAAGTGTATTGAAAAAATACAAATTATATGCAGGGCCTGATGGCAACTCTCCTATGGCTGCAAACGATGGAAAACCTTATCCTGGTAATACAACTTTTCCTAACGTTGAAGACTTGAATGAGGACAATACCCTAAATGAAGGTGAACGGTACTATCAGTATAAAATCGTTTTGAACCCTAATAAAATGAATGTGGGTGAAAATTACATTGCTGATAAACGCGAAGCAAAGAGCATCCCTCTCGCTAATGGCGAAATCGGCGCTGTTGACTGGTACCAGTTTAAAATACCGGTAAGGAACCCCGATAAAGTAATTGGCAGCATATCTGATTTTAAATCAATCCGGTTTATGAGGGTATTTATGCGTGAATTTGCACAACCTGTTGTACTTCGTTTTGCAACGCTTGACCTGGTAAGAGGTGAATGGCGCAGGTTCCCGATCAGTGAAGATGGCCTGGCCTCAGGTGAATACCCGCCAAGCAGTACCAATACAACTACATCATTTGATATTTCTGCTGTAAATATTGAAGAAAATTCACAACGGTATCCTATCAATTATGTTACCCCACCCGGAATTGAAAGAGAAGTAAACATCAGCACCACCAACCTCACCCGTTTAAATGAACAGTCAATGGTGTTGAAAGTAACTGAACTTGGTGATGGGACTTTTGCAGGGGCTTATAAAACGGCAGATTTTGATTTCCGGCAATTTAAGCAGTTACGCATGTTTGTCCATGCTGAAGAAAGCAATCAGAGCGACCAGTTAAAATACGGGAACCTGACTGTATTTATTCGAATAGGATCCGACTTTACCCAAAATTATTATGAATACGAAGTCCCATTAACTTTTACCGAATGGGAAAAAACAGATCCACAGTTAATATGGCCTGAATCGAATGAAATTAATATTGACCTTGAACGCTTAACCGAATTTAAACTGCAGAGGAACGAAGCCATGCGGCAGGAAAATTCGAATGTAAGCCTCAATTTTCCATATACGGTTCATGATGGAAAAAATAAAGTAACTGTTATTGGTTCTCCTACCATCAGTGATGTAAAAGCGATGATGATAGGTGTAAGAAACCCTAAAAAATCCGTAGTTTCATCCGATGATGATAATGGGGAACCGATAAGCGCTGAAATTTGGGTTAATGAGCTTAGGTTAACCAATTTTAACAAACAAAGCGGATGGGCAACCACCGGCAGGATTTCAATGAACCTTGCCGACTTAGGGAATGTTGCAGTAAGCGGAAGTTACTCTTCACCATGGTTTTCATCCATTGATAAAAAAATAACTGAAATTCCGCTTGAAGGCCATTCTCAGTTTGATTTTGCCACTAACCTCGAACTCGGTAAATTTTTTGGTGATAAAAGCGGTATCAGGTTACCCATGCATTTTGATTATTCCGAAGCGAGGATAAAGCCAAAATATAATCCCCTTGATCCTGACCTTGAATTGGATGCCGTTTTAGATACTTATGATAATGAAGCTTCGAAAGATTCCATAAAAGCCCTGACCATTGATTATACCCAGCGTAAGAACATCAACTTTATGAATGTTCGGAAAGACCGTGTATCTTCCCAGTCGAAACCCAGGATTTATGACATAGAAAACTTTGACCTCTCCTATTCTTATGCTGAAGTTTATCATCGTAATGTGGATATTGAATCCGACAAAGAAAAGAACTATATGGGGGGTCTTGGCTATTCATTTAGCAATACCCCTAAAAATGTAAAACCATTTGAAAATATTGGTTTTATTTCAAAATCCAAAGCTTTGCAACTAATTAAAGATTTCAACTTCTTTTTCCTTCCGAAAATGTTCACCTTCCGTACTGACATGAACCGGATGATAACTGAAATGAAACTTCGGAATAAAAGTTTTGGAGATGTGGTTACCTTCCCACTAACAGACAAAACATGGACGTGGAACCGGAATTACGACCTTAAATTTGACCTGGCTACTTCGCTCACACTGAGCTATACCGCCAATGCATCAAGCTTTATTAATGAATTACCCGGGCCTAATAATAAGGCATGGGACGGTAAATATTATGGACTTGATTCTCTTTATTATTCGCCTGATGACAAAAAAAACAGGGTTAATGAAGAACTTCGTGCCGGGGGGACTAAAACCAGGTACAATCAAAACCTGGCCATAAATTACAATATACCGATAAATAAATTTCCTTTGCTTGAGTGGGTAACGGCCACCACAGGCTACCAGGTTTCCTATAACTGGACAGCTTCACCAGTATCCATTCAGGAAGAACTGGGTAATTCCATTGCAAATAATGTAAACTGGAATATCAATGGAAATGCTGATCTTAATAAACTTTATAATAAGGTTGAGTTTCTGAAAAAAATAAACCAGCCCCCCAGGAAAAAAAAACGAAACACAGGCAAAAAACAAAAAAAGGAGCCCGAAACAACCCCTGCTGATTCAACTAAGAAAAAACCGAGTATAAATTACGGGAAAATTGCTTTTGAAACAGTGCTTAGGCTAATGATGAGTGTAAAGAAGGTTAGTTTCCAATATTCAACTAACAAGGGAACAACTTTGCCTGGATTTATGCCCCAACCCCAGTCATTTGGTAATAACTGGGACAACGGTGCACCCGGAATGGAATTTATTTTTGGATATCAACCGGAATCGCCCGATTATTTTAATCATGACGGATGGCTAACACAAAGCACCAGCCTGAATACTGCATTTAATCAAATGGGCAATGAAACCATGAATTTCAGGATTACGCTTGAACCCATCAGGGACCTGAAAATTGAACTTACTGCCGACCGGTCATTTTCAAATAACGTGCAATCATATTATGTTTTTAATGATGCTGATACAGTACAGGCATTTATTGAAAACAGCAGGATGCAAACAGGAAGTTTTAGCATGTCGTATATTACCTGGGGAACAGCCTTCGGAGGCTCTTTGGCAAATGAAAAATCACAATATTTCGAAAATCTTAAGGAGTACAGGCTTGATATTGCTCAAAGGTTAGCAAACGAAGACCCAAGAGGCTTACCTATAAATGATACAACCGGGTATCCCGATGGTTACGGGCCAAGTTCGCAATATGTCCTGTTACCTTCATTTATTGCCGCCTATTCCGGTAAAAACCCAGGAAGTGTTAACCTAGAGCCGTTTCCAAAAATTCCATTGCCCAACTGGAGGATTTCTTACAACGGATTATCAAAAATCCCGTTTCTTCAAACTGTTTTTAAATCGGTTACCCTTAACCATGTGTACCGGTCGAGTTATTCAATCGGCTCCTATTCAACAAACATTAATTTCATTGGTGATACTATTGGTGGCACTGTGTATCCTGCCAATATCACACAAAATAAAAATGTAAACGGTGATTTTTACCCGATTTATGAAATGGGGGTAATATCTGTAAATGAACAATTCAGTCCGTTGATAAACTTCGATATGACCCTCCAGAACAGCTTGCTTGCAAAACTGGAAATGAAACGTTCAAGGACTTTGACCATGAGTTTTGCCAACAACCAGTTAACCGAGGTAACCGGCAACGAATATATTGTAGGAATGGGATACCGGTTTAAAGATGTCCCGTTAACATTTTCAGGAATGGGAGGTGGTGGTAAACGGACATTTAAAAGTGATTTAAATATAAAAGCCGATTTTTCAGTCAGGGACAACAAAACAGTACTGCGAAGTATTGATACCGATCTTAACCAGGTATCGGCAGGACAAAAGGTAATGTCAATTGATACCTCTATTGATTATATGTTTTCTCAAACGCTCAGTGTACGGGTATTCTTCAACAAGATTATAAACAATCCTTATTTACCAAGCCAATACCGGAATTCAACTACCAAAGGCGGGTTTAGCCTTCGGTTCTCTCTGGCGCAGTAAATTCAGAACTCAGTAATTTTCAAAATTGCATTT
>Ga0255375_10048_pt2 | contig 15984 bp, 17 predicted proteins | sample ANMaggSeSYBR01H3_FD_182090 | JGI IMG/M metagenome (GOLD analysis project Ga0255375, IMG submission 182090) | Sediment cell enrichment communities from methane seep in Santa Monica Basin, California, United Staets - ANME aggregate JGI... | ecosystem: Environmental > Aquatic > Marine > Cold seeps >... | reverse complement strand
AAATAGCCAGGTATATGAGTTCGCTGAAATGCTCAAGGCACGGGGCAAAAGAGTAACTGATCCTGCAATGGCTGGCGGTTTCTCAAGCGAGGACGGCGTATTCAAGGCCATCGCAATGGGCGCACCTGATGTGAAAGCAGTCTGCATGGGTCGCGGACTGATGATACCAGGCATGGTGGGTAAGAACATCGCTAAATGGATCGAAGAGGACGACCTGCCCAAGACAGTGTCCCAGTACGGGCGCAGGGTCGAAGAGATATTTGTGCATTATGAGGAACTTGTTGACAGGTTCGGCAGCGATGTGAAGGACATACCGCTGGATGCCCTGGGTATCTACAGTTACTGCCAGAAGACCAGGACCGGATTACAGCAGTTGATGGCTGGCAGCAGGAACTTTAACATGTCTACCATCTCAAGGAAAGACGTTATGTGCCTGACCGAGGAAGCTGCAAAGGTCTCAGGCATTCCGTACGTGATGGATGCATACAGGGAAGAAGCAGAAGCTATCCTGAACCAGTAGAGTTTCTACTGGTTCTTTTTTTTATTTTGGAAATATTATCATATATATTTCACATATTTTTAAGTTTTTCATAGAGTTCGCGGGCATTGAGAAGGAATATATCATTAGCACCTTTGATCAGCAATTCCCGTTATGGTTGTAAACGCATGCAAGCGAAGGTTTGTTTACTTACCATTTCGTAAACATTTTATGGTATTGCATGCTTCTACTCGCTACATCACAAGGAAAATCAAAGACGAGCGGCAGTATAATTTCAGACAGCTTGGATGAAAACAAAATAAGAGACCGGGAATTGCTGACCTTTGATCAGTTCTTGGGAACACTTAGCTTGAGTGAAAACCTTTCCCTCGCCTAACTCTATCCAAAATGGAGGTAAGCCTTTCATTTCGTGAACCATGCCACTCGACATATCAGGCGCAGCATACAAAACTTTGTTGACGATTGAACTTATTAGCCGTACCAAACACATGGGACAAGGTTCTAGGGACGTATACAGTGTGTAGCCTTCCAGTTCAGTGAGATCTTGGTGAGTGTCTTCAAACTTATCCATAACCACCATTTCAGCATGTCGATCACTACGAAAATATGGATTGAAAATTTCGTTGTGACCATGAACAACCACATTGCCACTCTCATCTATCAAAACACATCCAATGCCAAAATTACCATAGTTCACAGCCCTCAATGCCAGCACATTCGTAAGCCATATGTAACTATCATCTGGGTATTCATGATTGAATTGATAATCCATTAGCTGACTTTTCCATTTTTCAGTTCGATCGGTCGTTGGATCGATTTGCGCAAGTTCATGTAGCCCTGATTCGATGATCTGTTCATTAGTCATTGTAAAACGCATCCCATGTGATCATGTGTAACAATACCTTCGACATATCTGTTATGCAAATAATATAGTTTTTATGGTATAATCATACCCTGACGTTATCAAAATCTAACGATTCACTACTTATTAACTAAACATTTACATCTCGGCCAAATGACCTATAATATAAACCGAAGACACTTTGTTACAAAAAGTTATAATATATCTTCCAGAAAAATTAAAGCAAATTTTCCAGTTAAAATATAGGAGAACTACACTCACATGAAAGCCACTAAAATCGTAATCATCGGTCTTGGCGTAAGCGGTTTTATCGCCGCAAAGACTGCAAAAAAGGTAAATCCCGATGTACAGATAACGATCATCGACCAGAAGGAGTACGACATGTTTTCACCGTGCGGGCTGCCTTTTGTGATGGAGGGTGTAATCGATGAGTTCGATGAACTCATACACAGCCTCCCGCTGGAAAAAATGAACATGGTAAAACTCTTGAAGCACAGGGCAGTGTCCATCGATTCCGAAAACAAGTTCGTAACTGCTGTGGATATTGAAACAAGTGAAGAAAAAACTATTCCCTACGACTCGGTAATAATCGCAACAGGATGTTTTCCATTCATACCTCCGATCCCGGGTGCACATGAACTGTTGAACAGGGGAGTCTTTGTGGTAAGCAACCCCGAAAATGCAAAACAGATCGTTGATTACTCAAAAGACGTTTCCCATGCTGTTGTAGTCGGCGCTGGTGCGATCGGTCTTGAAACTGCAGCCGCAATTGCAGCGCACAATATTGATGTGACCATTGTGGAGATGCTGTCCCATGCATTCCCGCGGGCGATCGACCCTGATATTGCAAAGGTCCTTGAAAGATCACTGAAGAAATCCGGCATCAAGCTCATGATGAATGCCACAGTTGAGAAGGTTTCCGGTGATGATGGGGTAACATCTGTAACCGTAAATGGTAAAAGCATCCCTGCTGATATGGTTATCATGGCATCCGGTGTCCGTGCCAGCTGGGACCTGGCAAAGGATGCAGGATGCGAACCTGGAAACTGGGGTATTAAGACAAATGCAAAAATGGAGACAAGCATTGCCGGGATCTACGCAGCAGGTGACTGTGTAGAGACCGTAAGTCCGATAAACCACAAGCCATGGATGTCGCAGCTTGCAACAACTGCATACCGCCAGGGGATCGCGGCAGGAGCGAATGCGGCTGGCGGATATGAGACGTACGATGGGTCTCTTACGACCTTTGTTTCAGTCGTTGGTACGATGGAAGTTGCAGCAACAGGTTTTAACCAGTTCTTTGCAAAGTCTGCGGGATATGAGGTTGTCACCGGAAAGGCAAGCGGCTTAACCAGACCTGAGTGGTATCCGGGGGCAAAGGAAATTACAGTCAAGGTCCTGGCAGATGCCAGAACCGGAAGGATCATAGGTGGTCAGGCAGTCGGTGAAGAAGGTGCGGCATCACGGGTGAATTTGATATCACTTGCGATCAAAGGTAACATGGACCTGCACGACCTCTATGAAGCAGAATTTGCATACTGTCCTGCTGTGTCTGAGACCTATGATCCTTTGTCAAAGGCATGCGAGTTCGCTATACGCAAGATGAAGAAATAGGTATCTCTTCAAGATCGTCTGGGTAAATTTTCACGATTTAAGCTGGTGAGGATAAAATAATCTTTGCGTTCTTAGCGCCCTTTGCGGTGAATTAATATAAACATCAATGAAGGCGACTATGTTTATCATATAACACCGCAAAGTCCGCAAAGGGCGCGAAGAATCCAATAGTTTGGCTATCATACCCACTCAATGTAAAAGAGAGCTAGAAATAGTCTTGTTCAACCTCTGATAAATAGATGGAATCGAGAATAAGAAACTTTGTTATACTATCATCTACGTAAAAGGAAACGGGTGATCATATGGAAAAATGGCGGGTCATTGATTTTGGAAAGGTTAACATAAGGTACATGATGGCAATGAACGAAGCCATCCTGAAATGTGATGAGGGAAACACCCTGATATTCTGGGACCCCACAAAATCCATCATCCTTGGATATTTCCAGAAGGCTGATGTGGAACTGAACCTTGAGCGGTGCAAGGATTACACGATCGTGCGGCGCACAAGCGGTGGTGGTTTCGCATTTTCGGATGATCGGGGACGGCAGATCAACTATGGTGTTATCGGGACAATAGACGATAAACTGTTCCCGATCGATGTTACGGATTCGTACCACCAGATACTCGGCATGCTTATAGAGACTCTGCGCGAGTACGGCTTGAATGCGGCTTTCAGACCCATAAACGACATTGTGGTTGACGACAAGAAGATATCTGGCAATGCGCAGACCAGGTGGAGCGGCAAACTACTACAGCACGGTACACTACTACTGGATTTCGATATAAATGAAATGCTTCGGCTTACAAATATCCCGCTTGAGAAGATAAGCGATAAGCAGGTTGCTTCTATTGAGGAAGGGATGACATGGATGGATAAGGAACTCCCGGAAAAAGTGGATATGGGAGAGGTCAAGAAAGTGATACGCCGCAAATTCGAGGGGATATTCGGTGTGGAACTTATTGATTCAAAACCAAGCGAGAGCGAGGAAAAGATGGCGCAGGAACTTTTGCCAAAATACGAATCTGAGAAATGGAACTACAGGCTGTAAAGCGGGTGAAGTATACTACTCCGCAAGTATAATTTGGAACTCTATATGACTGCCACAGAGCTCACAGAGAGCACAGAGAGGGGAGTTTTGGGCGGAAAATGCATCTCTGTGTCCTATGTGCTCTCTGTGGCAGATAAATATAAACAATGATTTATACAAATTTTATTACCCGACTTTTTGAAAGGGATACATAAAACCCGCCATCATGCCATCCATTGATTCCGGCTCCCTTGACTCCATCAACCTGTCACCGGGATTTAAGATAGATATTTTTGCAGACGAACTTGGCGGGAGTCCTTTTCTCAACAAGTCGCACGACCTGGATTTTTAATACCTGCTGTATTTCGATCTGGGGACCGGGGGGATTGTGAAAGAGATGGGGATGCTTTTGGTTATGGTGATTATCTTTTTCGGGGTGGTTATATCAAAGTTCAGGTTCGGGTAGGCTGAGGATTCAGAATATCCGGCAGTATATTTAGTTTTTATTACTTTCCCAAAAACAAGTCCGGGACAATCGGTAGTGCAGGAATCCATTGCGCAAATTTATTATAATTTTTGCCAAGTTTTTGTGCCATTTCAATTCCTTTTTTGCTCCCGGAAATTATTTTGCAATATTCCGATTTTTCATCTTCGAATTTTTGCAAAAATCTACCCAGCTTGGATAGAGGTTTAACCAATTTTTCATTATCACTGTCAGCGCTAACCTCATCCAGACTATCACCAATTTTATCCAATTTTTTCTCAAATTTTGGATTCAATTCAATCAATAAATCTTCTAATATCTCAAAATCAGATTGAATCTCATGAAATGTGTCGATCTTAATCTTAACATCAATATCAATTGTGACTTCTTGAATACTTTTTTGTTCTTGTATATTATGTTGTTCTGCGTTTTGGATCATATAAATGTTAAATCCCTTCTCTTTTGATATCTCATCGATTTCTTTCATCCTATCTTCCTTTCGTTCATATCCATCTAACAATAAGGAAAGTGAAACATCTTTCCAATTCTTTTGACACTGAATGTTCTCTAAGCCACCTTTTTCAGCATCTAACAATCCTTCGTAGTCAAATTTATAAGAACAATCGTGAGAGCAACTACAAGGTATTTCTTTAGTAATCTTCACATTTTTGATGGATTTGTTAATGTGGTCAAGTTCTCGGCGTATAATCGCTAATAATTCTTTCTTTTTGCTTCCATTTATTTTGATTTCTATCAATTTTTCCGATGGTTTAACCTTAACAAATGCATGCGTACCTTCCCAACATAATATTGCACCTTCACGCCAACATAATTGTGTGCCATCCGATTTCTCTTCCAAATCCCGATGAAGACGCACGATGAGGCGGGTCATGACACCCGCTGGCAAAAAATCATACCGGTAAAAAAAACGTAAATTATCCTTCGTATCCCATTCAAATGCTGGTTCACTTCTGGGCAGAAGTTCAGCAACCAGATGACTTCTCTTATCCGGCAGTTCATACGCCAATTCAAACTTATTCATGAGTTCCAGCAATTTTGGGTGAACGTCCTGTTGATAGATAGTTGTATCCCATATATGTCCCAATTCGCTTTGCAATAAAATGCCATTGCGTTCTTTAACAGCATCCGTATCCAGAACCTTATAGACAGCTTTTGTTGCCCATTCTGGTTTTAAAATCACCATATCATGTAATTTGATATCTCGAAAATGAATTATTACACCCAAATCATGGAGATATTCATCCAAAATATCGGTTTGTTTTTTGTTCAGTCCTTCTGACTGGCAGATTTGAAAGAATTTGTTATATCCAATCCAATCTTTTTCATTCGTTTCCAATTGTTCGCGTATCCTGAACCATGAATCAATCCAGGGAGTCTGCATGTGTGGTAGTTGCCAGGCTGTATTGCTGATGATATCCTTTAAGGCTGGAATTCCCTTCCCATCTTCGCTATCCACTTTGTATAAGTCTACGATTTGCGGAAATTCTTCCCTGAGATCTGTCATGTTCAGGTCATCATTGCGCTCGTTCAATTTACTCAAAACTAATATGATAGGGCTGTCTTCTCCGAACGCCTCAATGGTGTGTAGCCAGTAGTAAATGTGTTCAAAATCACGTGATTTGCGAGCATTCCAGACCAGCAGATAGACGGATCGTTTGGTCAAGAAGAACTGGTGTGTAGCATGATAAATGTCCTGTCCCCCAAAATCCCAGACATTGAGCTTGATCTCTTCATTTTCGTTTGTTGGCGCAGTGATTTGCCACTTTAATATATCAATTCCTTCTGTCGTCTTATCTTCTATAAATTCATCATGGATCAATCGTTTGGCAAGGCAGGTTTTCCCCACATCTCCCTGGCCGACCAGGATCAACTTTGCTTCATTGACCAGAGTCACCTCGGTCTCCTTTTCTGGAAGCTGACGTAAATACTCAAAAATTGCCTGAACTCCTTGTCCAGCAATTTCCGGGGGCGGTGATTTTAGGGGATTCTCTTCCAGGTTAAGCGTGGTGAGGTTCACAAGTCGTGTTATCTCAGCTGGCAGTTCGCTCAACTGGTTCTCGCTCAGGTCAAGCGTGGTGAGGTTCACAAGCCGTGTTATCTCAATCGGCAGCTGGCTTAGCTGATTCTTGCTCCCCATATACGTAATGTGCCTGTTATTGTTGATCCCAGACTGCTGCTGACTGCCTAGATAAAGCGTTGTAAGGTTTGTTAGCTTTGTTATCTCCATGGGCAGTTCGCTCAGATTATTCCCAGCCAAGGAAAGCGTGGTAAGATTTGTTAGCTTTGCTATTTCCATCGGCAATTCCTTCAGCTGAAGCCCGCCTAGGTAAAGCGTGGTGAGGTTCACAAGCTGTGTAATCTCAGCTGGCAGTTCGCTCAGCTGGTTGCTGCTCAGGTCAAGCGTGGTGAGGTTCGCAAGCTGTGTCATCTCAGCTGGCAATTCGCTCAGCCGATTGCTGCTCAGGTCAAGCGTGGTGAGGTTCGCAAGCTGTGTCATCTCAGCTGGCAGTTCGCTCAGCTGGTTCTCGCTCAGGTCAAGCGTGGTGAGGTTCGCAAGCTGTGTTATTTCATCTGGCAGTCCGCTCAGCTGGTTCTCGTTCAGGTTAAGCGTGGTGAGGTTCACAAGCTGTGTTATCTCAGCTGGCAGTTCGCTCAGCTGGTTCTCGTTCAGGTTAAGCGTGGTGAGGTTCACAAGCTGTGTTATCTCATCTGGTAGTTCGCTCAGCTGGTTCCATCTCAGGTTAAGCGTGGTGAGGTTCACAAGCTGTGTAATCTCAGCTGGCAGTTCGCTCAGCTGGTTCCCGCTCAGGTTAAGCGTGGTGAGGTTCACAAGCTGTGTAATCTCAGCTGGCAGTTCGCTCAGCTGGTTCCAGCTCAGGTCAAGCGTGGTGAGGTTCACAAGCTGTGCGATCTCAGCCGGCAGTTCGCTCAGCTTGTTCCCTCTCAGGTTAAGCGTGGTGAGGTTCGAAAGCTGCGTGATCTCAGCCGGCAGTTCGCTCAACTGGTTCCCGCGCAGGTTAAGCTCAGTCTGGCCGGTTCTTGCAGCTTCTTCGATAAGTTTTATGATTTCGTCCCTTTGCATGACCCTCCTCCAGGTTCCTTGGTAGCTATATCATCTCGCTGCCTGATCTTCTTCAAACCAAGGTTTAATGTCATCCCCGTGCACGAGTTTTTCCAGATCATCCTCCAGGTTGGACGGCTCGATCACAATCAGCCAGGCTTCTTCATATGGGTCTGCTGCCATCAGTTCAAGGTCGTCTTCGATATCTTCGTTCACCTCAACAATTGTGCCGCTAACAGGCATGGTAAGCCCGCCTACCCATTTTGCGGATTCCAATGACCCGAATGCTTCACCAGCTTCGAATTCATCATCTTCCATCGGAAGGTCTATGAACTCTATCGTACCCACAGCTGTGGCGCCGAATGCATCCATTCCTGCTCTCACATTTCCGTCATCCTCAACCTTTGCCCAGACATGGTCTTTGGTATAATACAAGTCTTCCGGCATTTTGTATCCTTCTATCTCCATTGAATTATCCTCCTTTATCTATCGATAGATCATTGTTATGTTTCCTTATGTACGTGATCAATATCCTGCATAGCGTTCCCGCTCCTTTGCTATCAATTCACCGTAATACGAAGCCGCATCACTGGCGCTCATCAAGCCGGTGCCCTCATGATCACCCCTGACCTCGACCATGACGATATTATATGGGTCGCTGTTAACAATGTTCGGGTCATCCCAGAGATCCTCGTTGACGCTTACAACAGTAGACTCAAACGGAAGCGATATCTGCGATACAGCTTTGATGGTCTCGTATGCGATTATCAAGTCATCCTTCTGGATCACCTCGCCTACTTCAGGCAGGTCGATGTGTACGATCTCTTTGGAAAGCGACTGCCCAAGTTCTGTGATACCGAGCTGGAACCTATCCTCATGAGGCTTTACCCATACATGTGTTTTTAAATACAATCTATCTTCAGGGAACTCAAAATCTTCAACTTTCATGAATTAGCCTCTTGCTTTTCTCTTTTACTTACTACCTTATCATTTTTTTTGTTTCGATTTGAATACTAAGCATCTCACCACACTGCGGCAGGTATTCACCATACCGAGTAGGAATTAATTTTATTAAAGGCTTACCGAAAAACAAGATAAACGATACCCCGGCGGCATCGATCATGCGGTTTTTTCCATCTGATACCCTTAAACCCACGCCGGATGAGTGTACCATGTGCCAGTTCCCACTGCTTTTAAAGGTGTCAAACGGCGGCGCAGTCCGGCTTTCCCCTATCAAAGCGAACCTGTGCAGGGCGTGCTCACCAGTCGGGATGAATCCATCGAGCAGGTAACCGCCGACAGCATAACCATTGATAGCGCCGCTGCAACTGTAATCCTGGCAGTCGATGAGGGCATATCGCTTGTCGGAAAACACTACCTCACCTGTGAAATAAAAGATATCATTATCTTCAGCCATGCCACCACCAACTTTTTTCACCGCACCGACAGGCACATCAAGCGGCATGTCATTGCTCGCCCGCACATAATCATCCGGTGTGCGCACTTCAACATGCATGTGTGGGAAGTTCCAGAAATAGTAGTAACCGCTTCTGATAAATGTGCCAAACTCCTCACCTGTGCGCACGCGGTCCCCTATTTCCACATCTGGCTTGACATGCATGATCTTTACAATAAATCCCTTGCAGCTAATCGCGGTCAGGTATTCCTTGAAATCGCGGTTCTTGAAGGGTGTGGGGGTATCGAATTCCCTGATATCCACAACCTCCCCGTCAACAGGTGAGCACGCAGCCGAACCGAAGTCGCCGTATGCGATATCCACCGCGCTGCCTGTGTCGTGTGCCGCAAACGGGCTTTTGAAAAACGAGAGTGCAGCGTCATCCGGCGCCATTAGTTCGATGTTTTGATATGAAGCTGCGAGTTTCATTAAATCCCCCTCTTCTAACCCCACATTATAGGAACAGCAGTATCCCTTTCAAAAAGTCGGGTAATAAAATTTGTATAAATCATTGTTTATATTTATCTGCCACAGAGAGCACAGAGGACACAGAGAAGAAATCCTCTGTGCTCTCTGTGTTCTCTGTGGCTATTATTTTTGCCCTTTGATTTGAAGTGGGTACGAACAGCACATATTATCGACCTCATGGATATCCAGCCCGATCTCAGCGCACAATTGATACGCGCTCCGGCTTGGGACTGCGATCCTGTCTATGCCGCTCAATATTGCACATTCATCGAGCCGGGAGCGGTACCTGCCGCCAGGGCGCACGCAGCTTAAGGATAAGGGTGTTTGCGGGAATTCCTGCCTCGCCTTTGCGATCACCGATACAACATCCTCAAGCGCAGGAGGCAGTGCACTTGCACATGCAGTGTTCTTTGTGGGAATAAAGACCACTATCACGACTACGTCCGGATCGTATTTCTTAACCATCTCAATCGCCCTGAACTCGCAGTCAAGCGCCCCGTTGTTCAATCCTGCAATGATATGCGGTGCTATGGGTATCCCTGCATCGGTAAGAAACCTGAGCGTGTTCTCGTAGTCGCTTACCGTATTAGGCAAACCCAGAATCCCTGAGATTACGGCATCGCTCCCGATGCAGTCAACGAGTGCCATATCCAGCCATGTGGACAGGGATAAAGCCTGCTCCTGATTGATAATGCCAGTATGGGCACTCATTTTCAGATGAGTGTCATCTTTGATCTGCCTGATCTCATCTGAAAGTTCATATGTTGGAACCGAGCCGTCAAGTTTGCTGCCGCCTGAGAGCAGGACCCCGCTGCGTCCCCTCTTTGCAAGATTTACAACTGCAGCACGGAGTTTGCCTCCACTGCCGTCAAGCATGTGTTCCAGATAGTGTTTTTCGCAGTGTTTGCAGTTCAATTCACAGTCGGTGCCAGTGACTGAGACCGGGGTGAATGGTTCGTTGAAAAAGAGGATGTTGTTTGAAAATGAGTCCAGCCTGATCTTAAAGGATCTCAGCATCTCTTTTTTTGCTGCGTCGCTAATATCCATACCTTTTATTTTTTCCGTAACACGGTCAAGATACACACCGCTGTCTGATGCTGTCATTCGTCGTCTCTCCACTATTTCACTATTCCATTCATTACACTACTGGTTATTCAATTCTGCCACAGAGGACACAGAGAGCACAGAGTATTTCCTCTCTGTGTCCTCTGTGCGCTCTGTGGCGATCATTTTCATCAGATGATACAGATTACACTGAATTTTTACGATGATTGAGAAAATAATTTATGTCTATTGGTTTAAAGCTTTCAACAATTGATTCTATTCCATGATTCCAAGCTGCTCTTTTATCATCTTGATCTCATCCGCATCAGGGTCAATTGGGAAATTGAACGTCTCCTGGTGCGTCTCTGTGGCATACGGGCGGTTGCAGTCAGGGCACCCTGTTGTCTTGAATGCATCCCCTACCTCCACATATCGCAATATCCCGGCATGGGATATCCCAAAATCTACCACCTTCCCGTCCCTGAAAGTAATATCTGCAAAAGATGCCAACCCTTCGCGGATCAGGTATGCACCTAACTGCACCGTGCGATAGTGATTGACATTCAGGTTTGAAGTCACATTCCGGGTTCCGGGCAGATGCGTGTATGCGAAAAGTGCTGAATAAACACCATCTGCGTGCAGTTTATCTACTACCCCGAGCGCATCCCTGGCACTCTCTCCCATGCCGATGATAAGATGCGTGCCCACCGATCCCCTGCCAAAGATACGAACTGCACGCCTGATCCCGTCAAGGTGGGTATCCCAGTTATAGATACTATCTGCCTCTTTGCCTTTGATCCTGCTAAACAGCTCAGGACTGCACGCATCCAGCGGGACCACCAGTTCATTAACGCCCATGTCCTTTAATGCAGCGTATTTTTCATCACTTAACGGAAATACGGATAGCGATATCGGGATCTGGCTTTTTTCCCGAATGCGGCTGATGAGGTACGTCGTATCCTGCCACATCTTGGCATACATAGCGGTCTGGATGCACGCACGCCTGAGGTAGCCGCGCTCGTATGCGATCCCGAGTCTTCGCACCACTTCGTCAAGGTCTGATGGGATATACTGTCCGCGTGCGATCTGTTTCATATCCCCATTGGCACCTGCCGCCTGCGAGCAGAAGCGACAGTTTGCCTGACAGCGCTCATCGGTGTATATCTGAAGATACGCAGTCGTAGGCGGTGCATCCATTAGCACGAGTTCCATACCAAGCACTCCGAGCGTGCCAATGGAAGCGCGGACTTTTTTGGTGGGTGGTGAAGTTTGCATAATAGATCACTGGATTGGTTGATGATTGATTGATTTAAAATTATTTTGCTTTCAAGGATTTTATAAAGTTTTTGACTGCAGATGGATGTAGGATGTCACAAACCCCGGATTTCGCTAACATTCAAATCCGGGGCATCTCAAGGGTGCATGAGGTTTACAGTAAAAATGTACATATTATGAAGACATATGTTCAGTGTTTATTTTATATCTATGGCTACACGGTCATTAATCTCAATAGAATTAGTTCAATTTTTGGGTAACTATTCAGCCATACATAAACGTTATCGGTAGACTGAATAGTCCACAAATAGATAATTGCACACAATTGTCAAATGCCTTTGGAATCGATGGACGTAGACTCAGTATTAAAAACTAAAAAATGTATCGCCGTAGACACAAATAAGCTGATTTTCGTCATCGGCATCCGGTCTAAAGGAAGGCTGAATAGTTACAACTATATTAACATTAGAAATAAAAATCAAACCTGTAACATTTGATTTTTTGTTTCACTGTATTATTTACTCAACTCCAAATGACTGGTAGGTCTCTACACTTGCCGTAATTTGCTGGATTGATAGTGTATTTCCACAGGGGATCTTGATGCAAGTTGTGCCTTAGTGTGGAAAATCAACGAAATTAGCGTTATTGCTGTTGATCTTAATAACCATACCCCACAGCTCGGTTGCGATTGGGTGTGCCGTTGAAATATTTGACTTATTAAATAGATTGGCTTGTTAAAGGTGTGTTATACTGCAACGTTTGATGTTATTCTATTTTCTCAAATTCAGTATCCTGATAGCCAGCAGTGCAGCATTGACCCCATTATCGATCCCTACACTGGCAACAGGCACACCTTTAGGCATCTGGATGGTCGAGAGCAGTGCATCAAGACCTCCAAGTTTGCTGCTTACAGGCACGCCGATAACCACTTTTGAGGTCCTGGAGGCAATCACTCCGGGAAGGGCTGCCGAAAGGCCGGCAATGGCAATGAAAATATCAGCATCTGAATTTTTCAGGTATTTATCCAATTCTTCCGGATTTCGGTGTGCTGAAATTACCTGTAGGTCGTACTCTATGTTGTCATTTTCCAATATTTCTATAGCGCCTTTGGCAATGTGCCGGTCAGATTCTGAGCCCATGATCATGGCAACGTCTGTCATACTCATCACATAGGATTTAATCTATATTAATTAACCGATGTAACCAGGTAAACAAGAAAATCCCCCCTTCGGTCGGATTAACTTGAGTACTTGATCTTATAGATCATATATTACGAGAAAGCTGGAGCAAGTTGTACTTAATGTAAAAAAAAGAGATAAACAAGCTGTCCCAAAACCAAAATAGACATCATTTGATTTGTACACATGCTTTTAGTTTTGGGGCAGCCTGTAAGAGAAAGGATAATCGTTATTCTTCAATTTCGACTTCCATTATGGAAGTATCTTCCATGTGCCTGGTGAACATTGATAGCCAGAGACCCTGTTTGCTGTACAATAATTCACCCTCATTTGGATATGCTGATTCGGTTATTTCCTGGGAATAGATATCCTCATCCGATTTAACAGAGTCAACAAAGCAGAGATTTACATCACCGTCTTTCCCTACATTCAGCGTGATCTTCACCATCTTTTCAAGTTCAGTATTTCCTCCAATCTCCATTGGAGCCGCTGCCATATATCTTAAACTGGATTTCATTTTATTCACCAACTTTGTATACTAATATTTATTCTACAAACTGACAATCGAGGTAATGATATACTGCTTTTGAAATGGCTTCCTTCGTGGAAGATTCGCCCGTTTTTATTTTCAACGTAATAATATCCTCTTCTGGCAAGACCGATTGAACATGCGTTATTTTCATTTTGACCACCTTTTTTTCATTTTATGATTGTCATCTGGTAATGCTGGATACCTCATTATTAGCATTATTATAATGATGAGTACGTCATATTAGTATAAATAGGTTATTGAGAATTTGATGCGAAATAAATTGAGAAATAGAATTAATTTTTGTACAAGTTAGAACGGTCTTCGTGAACTTTTACCATAATCCAAACATGTAATAATCACTCGACTGCCTATTATTCTAATCCTGCAACTTGTACCCAGGACCAAATAGGTGCCGCATCCTTTTCACACCTTGCGCTTAAGATGGGATAGCAACCGGACTCGGTGGTGCATACCTGTCCTGTGAGCTAAAAAAACATACCGTTTGCTTAAGCCAGGGTCATTATCAAAGGATTCTCTGTCCGGTCAAACAGCCTTACCATCCTCTACGCGGCCTTATCCTGCATCCATAACTTCCTGTCCTTGCGCCGCATCTGACACTCAATTATGCACAAACTAGATAAAAACTTGGAAGATATGCCTGCCGAATCGGAATTGATAGAATTCTCAGTAACCGACTATCCACCAGCATGTGCCGGTCAGATTTTGACCCCATGATTATGGCAAAGTCCATCACACTCACCACATAGAATTTAATCGGATCCCTTCAAGATCGTGTGGTTAAATTTTCATTATTTAAGCTGCTAGATAAAAGAGCCCGGACCATCCATGTAACCGGATAGACAGGAAAGCTGGAGCAAGTTGTACTTAATACAAAAAAAGATAGGGGGGGATGGAAGATTTTAATTAATCTTCGATCTCGATTTCCATTATGGAAGTTTCATCCATATGCCTGGTAAACATTGATAACCAGAGACCCTGTTTACTATACAATAATTCACCCTTATTCGGATATGCTGATTCGGTTATTTGCAGGGAATAGAGATCCTCGTCTGATTTAACAGAGTCAATAAAGCAGAGATTTACATCACCATTTTGCCCTACATTTAATGAAATCTTCATTATGTTCTCTATTTCATTATTTCCTCCAATCTCCATTGGAGCCGCTGCCATATATCTTAAACTTGATTTCATTTTATTCACCAACCTTGTATTTTTATATTTATTCTACAAACTCACATTCGAGGTAATGATACACTGCTTTTGAAATGGCATCCTTCGTGGAAGATTCGCCCGTTTTTATTTTTAATGCAATAATATCCTCTTCTGGTAAGACCGATTGAACATGCACTATTTTCATTTTGACCACCATTTTTTCATTTTCTGATTATCACCTGACAATACTAAACACCTCATCATTATCATTATTATTAGTATTATCATAATAATGATATGTTATGCTAGTATAAATAGGTTATTGAGAATTTAATAAAAAATAAATTGAAAATGAAGGGTAGTTTTTATGCAAGTTGGAACGGTCTTCATGAACTTATACCACATTTCAAACATGTAGTAATCATTCGACTGCCTCTTATTATTACCCTGCACCTTGCGCAGGGGACAAGATAGGTGCCGCATCCTTTGCATACCTTGCGCTTAAAACGGGATGGCAGCCAGACCCTATGGAGCATACCTATCCTGCAAGCTAAAAAAATATACTGTTTGCTTAAACCAGGGTAGTTGTCAAAGGATCTCCCTGTCAGGTCAAACAGCCTTACCATTCTCTAAGCTGCCATATCATGCATCCATAACTTCCTGTCCTTGCGCCGCATCTGACACTCAATTATGCACAAACCAGATAAAAACTTGGAAGATATGCCACACAGAATTTAATCGGCTCCATTCAAGATCGCGTGGTTAAATTTTCATTATTTAAGCTGCTGGATAAAAGAGCCCGGACCATCCATGTAACCGGATAGGCAGGAAAGCTGGAGCAAGTTGTACTTAATGCAAAAAAAGATAGGGGGGAGATGGAAGATTTTAATTAATCTTCGATCTCGATTTCCATTATGGAAGTTTCATCCATATGCCTGGTGAACATTGATAGCCAGAGACCCTGTTTACTATACAATAATTCACCCTCATTCGGATATGCTGATTCGGTTATTTGCAGGGAATAGAGATCTTCGTCTGATTTAACAGAGTCAATAAAGCAGAGATTTACATCACCATTTTGCCCTACATTTAATGAAATCTTCATTATGTTCTCTATTTCATTATTTCCTCCAATCTCCATTGGAGCCGCTGCCATATATCTTAAACTTGATTTCATTTTATTCACCAACCTTGTATTTTTATATTTATTCTACAAACTCACATTCGAGGTAATGATACACTGCTTTTGAAATGGCATCCTTCGTGGAAGATTCGCCCGTTTTTATTTT
>Ga0255375_10082_pt1 | contig 16036 bp, 9 predicted proteins | sample ANMaggSeSYBR01H3_FD_182090 | JGI IMG/M metagenome (GOLD analysis project Ga0255375, IMG submission 182090) | Sediment cell enrichment communities from methane seep in Santa Monica Basin, California, United Staets - ANME aggregate JGI... | ecosystem: Environmental > Aquatic > Marine > Cold seeps >... | reverse complement strand
TTGAAAATTTTATTTGCTGGCCAGGAACAAAATGAAAAGCTCTGTAAAGGTTGTGGTCTTTTTCAATATTGGAGACTATATCCTCTTTTTCAGGTTTTTTGTAAAATTTTAATTCAAACTTACCTGCACTACGAAGCATGTAATGGCCAATGGGGTAATCCAGTGTCTTTGACCCGATAAAGGGTGTTTCCTGTAATTGAAAATGCAAATGTGGTTCCGGCGACCTGCCTGAATTGCCAACATAAGCGAGGATGTCTCCTTTTTTAACCTGCTCGCCTGTTTTTACTTTTATCGAATTTTTTTTCAAGTGGCTAAGTTTCGAAAACAGCGTTTCAGAATGTTTTACAATAATCGTATTTCCCCAGTTTTGCTCCAGGTTCATATCGCCTATTTCATTGTCTTCAACGTAGTTTACCACTTCCTGAATAATACCGTCGGCAGATGCGATTACCGGTTTGTTGTAACAATAATAGTCTTCGGGGCTATGGCCGCTGTTTTTATAGGCCGAGTTGCTTTCATCCTTGATCTCAAAATCCCATGCATGTGCCCATCCTTCTTTATGCGTATATTCACCGTGATGGCCCTGCGTTACAGACCACTCCCCCCAGAAGGGCAATATTACGGGTAAATATTTTAAATCAGAATATCGTTCGAGGTTGTTTAAATGCGAATAAAGATTTTTTTCAGGCGAAAATTGTTGGTGAATTACAACCTCCGGTTTGTTGTGGAAACGCTCTCTGAATTTCAGGATATACATAAACATTAAAACGATCATATTAAAGGGCAACGAAAAAATCGATAGCTGAAACAACGACAACAGGGTTATTGTACTGGTAATGGTAATAGAAATTAAAGGGGTTAGAAGGATTACCCAAAGAAAGGAATGTTTCGATGGGATATTAAAAAAACCACCAACTGCTATGGCAGTTAAAATAAAATTAAACCCAATATAGCTATAGCTCAATTCATTAATATTGCCCCCTACATATTGGTAAAATATATAGGCAAAGAAAAATCCGATGATTGATAACAAAAACGAAATCCTTGAATAAATGAGAATACCAATGGCTATTATTATGCCTGCAAACAAATTATACTGAAATAATATTGCCCCCAGCGAACGGAAGTAAATAAGAATTGACTCATGCCAGTGCAAGTTGTTGAACCAATTGTAAATTTTAACAAAAAAAGCCCCTCCAAATCCGTATAAGTCATTAGGAATAAAAATACCCCTTTCGCTAATATTTAGCGCGGTAAATTCCCGTGAAGCCAGTGTTACCAGCCAAATACCAAACAAAAATGAAAGACTCAGGTAGGGCAGGCCATATTTTCCTATAACCCCTTCGAGCATAATGCTTACGAAAAGCGTAAAAACGGATGCGAAAAGCAGTATGAGAAAAAACTCGGCGCCCAATTCATAATAAACACCAAGACCCAGTCCGACTAACAGGGAGTTAAAACCGTAATATCCCATTCTGATATTGTGGCGATTATATCCCATTAAGAAGGAAGTGACATTTGAAACAATAATTGCTAATAATCCGCTGAGGCCTGTAACCACGTCAAAAAAACTAACTAATAACAGGATAACAGCAAAGGTTTTATTGTTTGAAAAGAATACTTGCGTATAACTGTTTAGTATACTATCAATAAATCCCGGGAATATTTGCCTGATCTTTCCTTTCATATGTTTAAATTGCCACAGATTCACAGATTAAAAAAACAATCTGTGAATCTGTGGCTTTTATTATTTTTTCTCCTGTGTGTTTAAAATTAATCATGGGTGTTTCAATTGAAAAACAGTAAATATACATTTTAATTTGAATGAGAAATCCACCTTTATTAAGAATTCATTTTTACCCTCTCTGCCCTTCGGACATCTCTCCCATCCATACGGACTCCCTCCGGTCGAAGGGAGAGAAAATCAAATTCGTGTATATTAGAATTATACCCCTTCCTAACTCCCTCTCCTTCGAGGAGAGGGCTGGGGTGAGGTGTATATAATATTTAAAATCTACGCTGGTGACGTTTACAGATCAAATTTTTCAAGGTGTTCGGGTACCTTTTCCATTTGAGCTACCCGGTCAAGGGTTTCTTTCTCCCTGATTACATGAACTTTTCCTTTATCATCAATCATTACAACTTTTGGCCGGAGGGTTATAAATTGCATCCATTGTGTCATATTATAGGCCCCAACATGATGGATCACAAAATTGTCCCCTTTGTTCAGCAGCGGCAAACTAACGCTTTCCCTTACCACATCAATATTCATACATAGTGGCCCGTATAATGTCGTATCTTCTGAGTAATGGGTGAAAGACTGGGAAGGTGTTATTTTATGGTTATACCAAAATGAGGTAAACAATATATTAACCCCGATGTCGATAATTGTAGTTCTTTTACCGGTAGATGATCTTTTATTTGAAATTACGGTGCCAAGTAAAAAACCTGCATCATCAATTAAAGCCCTGCCTGTTTCAAGAATGAGCAGAGGGAGGTTATCAGGTTCAAAATCCGCATTGACGAGGGTACTTGTAATAGCTTCGGCAAAATCATCAAAAGTGGGGTTTATATCCGATCCGGGAAGAAAAGATCCTTTTAGGGTGTTTTTTGAGGCAAACCCACCTCCCAAATCAATATATTTAATATCGTGTTTGTATTTTTTCTTAACACCGAGTGCAAGGTCGGTTAGCTTATAGGCGGCGGTTGCATAAGCCTCGGCTGAAAGCATAAATGTTCCTATATGGCAGTGCAATCCTACCAACTCCAGTTTTTCGGAGCGCATGATCTTATTGAGGGCATCCCATGCCTGGCCATTTTCATAATTAAAACCAAACCGGTCCCACATGGGATAAATTCCGGTATCCATATTCACCCTTATGGCAACCTTTGGTTTTATATCCATTTTGTTTGCCAGTTCAATGATCTGGTACAATTCATCCAAATGGTCTATATGGATAAGTGAATTGTTTTTAATGGCTTTTTGAAGGGCTTCTTCCGTTTTATCGGGGCCGTTAAAAATGATCTTCGCACCGTCAATTCCATTGCTAAGGGCTTTATCATATTCAAAACCTGATACAACTTCTGCCCATGACCCTTCCTGGTGGAAAGTATTACATATTGCATTCAAATAATTTGTTTTATACGACCACGCAAATTGCACCTTTGGATAACGGGTTGAAAATGCTTTATAGGCCGCCCGGTAGGTTTCCCTGATTTTGTTTTCAGAGATCACAAATAATGGGGAGCCATGATCTTTGATAAGCCCTTTTACTGAAACCCCTTCAATGTGCGTCATAGGTGTATATTCGGTTCGCATTCCGAATTTGTTAGGCATATTGGTTTCAAGCTTTTGGATCATTGGCCTTTCATATCTTAATTTTTCCATAGGTAGTTTATTTTTTAATTCTTATTAATTCTCATTGTACCCTCTCTGTCCTTTGGACATCTCTCCCAAGGGGAGAGAAAGTTAACTCGTGTGAAATAATTTTATCATTAATTTACTCCCTCTCCTTCAAGGAGAGGGTTGGGGTGAGGTGTAAAATAAATATAACTACAATTCACCATTTGTTGAAATTTTATGAAATTCGTCTACATCCACAATTAATTCGTAAGAATACCTTACAAACATTTTCCCAACTTTAAAGGTTTTGAAAGGTTCAACTTTCTTGCTAAGGGCAAGCTTTACCAGCGCCTCCGGAATATTTTGCCCTACACCTACCGAAAGGTAAATCCATGCCGGCATACGCGGGTTGATCTCAAGAAGGTAAAACGAATTACTGAAGTCTTTGATCAATTCCAGTTCAAAGCCCCCGCGCCATTTTGTTGAATGGATAAAATGATGGGTTAACTTAAGTATTTCTTCATCATCAATTGATATTCCACCCCATGCTTTACCTTTGTCGGTAATGTATTGTTTGCGCATGGGAAAGGCTGAAATGATATTTCCTTTCCCATCTCCGAGTCCCGTTGAATTGTATTCGGCGCCTTTAATAAATTGCTGAATAATTACAGGCAATCCCCATTTTGTGTTTATCTTGTTAAAACAGGTAAACATTTGTTCGGGAGATTGAACAATTTCAGCGTCGTAATATTTTCCTTTTGCCACCATCGGATAACTAAATTCATTTATTAGTCCGGGTATTTCTGCAACTGAATAAATTGCTTTACTGTGGGGAACAGGTATATTGTACTTTCTCCCAAATTCGGGTAAGTTGATTTTATGTCGCTCCTCAAACTGTGTTTCTGTAGGGAGAAATGTGCTGATACCCATCTTTTTAAGTTTCGGTTCCAGTTTAATAAAAGGGAATAATTCAGCATCAAAATTAGGGATGATAACATCCAGGTTTTCTTTTTGATGGATATATTCCAACCTTGATAGTAAACTTTCGGCGCCAGCCCCCGGATAAGGAATTTGATACGTTTTGTCAACCAGGTTGTGCATATAAATTCCCGGCTCAAGTGATTCATATGCCAGGCCTATGATCCTGATGTCCATGGTGGTTGATTCACGAAGGCAGCGGATAACAGCAATTCCCGGACCCGGGCTGTCAATTGCGTTCAATCCGGTTACGGCAATTGTGTAGGTTTTATTTCCCATTTTCAAGCTCAACTATTTGATGTTGTTTTAATAATCCCGTAAAATCATTGTAATCTTTTTCAAAAGTGTCTTTATCGGTATTGAATTTTTTGATAACAATGGATGAAATTTCCTCGAAGGTTTTTTCTTCCTTGAGCAAATTAAATATTTCAACACCGGTTTGATTAATAGAAAATGATTCACCTGTCGAAGGATTAAAAATATACCCTGATTCACTGATGGCGATACTTTGCTTTATTTTCATACAAAAAATTTATGATTTGACTTTAAAATTTAAAGAAAGTTTAAAGCGGTAATTTTATTATACTAAAACGCCTGCCTGTCCGCCCCTGCCGGTACTGATGGGAATGACAAAGTCGGGCAAGCATAAACATAGCACATGTTGAGATATCCAATAAATTGGTTTATAGTAAGTTGAGTGAATAGAATTTCGCATTTTTGTTCAGTGCCAGTTTATAAGGGTTTATAAAAGGTGCAATATTAATAAGTTTTTACAATTTTAACAACTACTTTTTCAGAATGGGATTGTAAACGACAAAAATAAACACCGGGTTTCAGGTTTTTAAGGTGATAGTTTTTCGACTGCCCGGTTTCAGAAAGTGAATTTCCGGATTCAAGCTCACTGATAAGCTTTCCATGTAAATTGTATACATTTAAACTATAAGGTTTATTCGATTTCAGATTAACGCTTATCGTAATTTCATTTTTAAAAGGATTTGGGTAGCAGTAAAGAGCCGGACCTTCAGAATTAGATTGAAATAGAGGTGTGTTTGTAATTGTCGGTTCCAGGTTAAAGAATTCGAGGATACGGGCAAGCAAGTACTTTTTAGTGGATGGTGGGGAATTATCATTAAGCGCAAAAAAATCAATATTGGAACCTATTGTTTTATAGTTTTCAGCTTCGTATGCCACCATGCAGCCATGATCAGGATTGGATGTATGCAAAAGTGTAAATGCCGGATTGATGGAGGTGAGGTAATAGTTGTAATATGCAACATTACCTATGTACTCAAATTCCATATTTTCAGTAAAAGAACCAATAATCCCAAAAATTGAATCGTGATAGGTCCAGGTAGTTGATTCAACCTGGATATTAAACATCGGATGGATTACGGTCTGAGGGTCTTCATACCAGGTTACGCCCCCTTCCATATAAATATTTCTTCCATCACCGAGAAATTCCATTAAGGTCTCACCCTCTCCGGCAGTCAATACATGGTTTATGAATTTTCGACCTAAAAAAACCATCAGGTTTTGATAAGAATCAAGGTTGTCAGGAATGAAATTAATATAATCATAGTACACCTCCAGGTCATCGAGTAAGGTGGTAACAACAGGGCCGTTCAACATTTGCGGGTCCAGGTCAATCACCAAAAGCGGGAACCGCCCGATCAAAAGGGTAAACTGTTCAGTTACAATAATACCCGGGCTGGCGCTGATAGTAAGTTCGAATACTACCTGGTGTCCCTGAGGTGCATTCTCATTTACCACTATAAAAAGAGTATCATTTACTGAACCACCTGCTGGTATATTCCCATAGTTCAATGGGTTTGTTCCGGTAATTGTGATATAAGGGTCGTTAATAAGTATTTCCGTAATTACATTCATTGCAGACGAATGTCCAAAGTTGTTTACATAAAAAACAATCCCTGCAGCTTCACCCGGATCAAGCTTGCCATTATCGTTATCGGCAACAATAGGAGAATTGATTTTTAGTATTGGTGCATAAGCTTCCAGGCTCATGGTTCCTTCAATCAACTCACTGCCGGATGCAAAGTTTACCTGGAAATCCAATGCATAATTATCAGGGATAAATGGGTCGGCAATAAAAGAAAAAGCATCTGGTAAAAGGATTGTTTCACCTGCGTTTATTGCAGGAACTATTTCGATGTTGTCAAGAAGTTCAATAAATAGATCAAAAATGTCAATTGTGATTTCAAGATCGTTAATGGCTAATGCCCCAATATTCGTTATTTCAAAATCCAAATGAGCCTCTTCGCCGTAGTCAATCCGGTTATCCCCACCGGAATTAACGGTGTACTCAAAAAGGATATTTTCAGATAACTGGAAGGATCGTGTCCCGGTAATTTCATTTTTATCACTTGACTGAACAATAATATCATATATTTTATTTTCACTTATTTCATCTGTGTAAAGCAAACCTGAATCGTTAATAGCTAGGCTTGAAAGGAAATTTTTGGGGATAAAAGTGATTTGTGTCGAACCGTTTTCAGGAAAAATATTTGTAAAGGTAGAGGTTTGGTAGTTTATGCCGTCACCGCTCGACAATCCTGAAATTCTTTGTAAGTATTCTTCGTCTTGGTTTTCAAGGAAAAAAAAATCCATTTTACCATCCTGAAAAAGAACGGCTGTAAAGTCAACGGGGAACACTCCGTTTTCATTCGTAACCCTGGCTTTCCATCTGAATGAAGCGGCATTTTCGTCCCCTTCATACCAAACACCATTTTCCGGACCTGAAAAAATAAGGTCGCGATTTAAAAATACGGCCAGCATGGGATCATATTTAAACAGTCCCATGTCAATTTGTTGATAAGGCAGGGGAAAGGTAGTATTATTAAAGTTGATAAAACCATCAACATGTATGGATAGGGTATCATATGTTTTTCCGTAAAAAGGAAAAGGAAAGTCAATATTCTGTACAATGAAACCGGAGTTCATCCCCCCGGACATCAACTGTTCGCCTTGAATATCAGGATAGTCAACAGCAGATTGGTTTATGGAATAATCCGTTTTCAAATTCCATGAATAAGGATCATCACCACCGGAAGCATTTATTTGGCATGAGTATGGCTGACCCGGGATAATGGGATTTAATTCATCAGTGTCTACCTGAACTTTGTCGAAGTTGAGGCTGTGTACAACAGATGCCATAGTGACCCCATTTTCGATAAGAGGGATATCCGAAACAGGTGAAGGGATTTCCGTACCACCGTTTTGATAATCCATAAGGGCAAAATAATGGAGCATGCCATTGGCAACATTCATAGGGTCGTATTCATGTACCTGTAAAAAGAACTTTGCCGGTTCGCCCGGTTCAATAAATGATAACAACGAGGTAACATCCAGGCCAAATATGATTGTTTTATGTGATTCAAGGGAGTCGTTGCCCTGCATATAATGGTCGCCACCCTGGTAATTAAATCCAGGGAATTCTATTGTGTTTTGTGGCAAGAGGTCATTAGTGTCTGCCGATACGCCTACAATCACTTTAATTCTTTTCCGTGATGAGTGTTTTAGTTGAACCTTATAGGTGATCATCGGGGCATAATTTTCTTTTACATCAATAACATGAACGGTTTTGTTCCAGATGCCCCCATTCACTTTTTCTTCGGCAAGTACTTTATACATTACATAACTAAATCCGCTGTCAGCAAAGTTCACACCGTGGCTATTTGAAATTTTCACCCCACCGATCTCCCAGTCTTTTACATTTATTATATCATCGCCATTTATATCCAAATCAGTAGTGTAAATCCCATCGTTGTTATAATCCCATCGTATTGAATCATTCCAGCCAACAATGGTCATGGAGTGCCCGTTGTACAGACCAAAAGCCGTAATAACACTTTTCCCTTCTTCAGGAGTGCCCGGTGGCAATGTAGTTACTTCATACAAATCGGTGTAGAAATTGGCAAGGCCACCATTATCCGAGCCGTTCAAATGGTCGTTCATCCAGTGTTTTAGCGTAAGTATTCCATCTTCTTCGGCTACACTTATGGCATAAATTTCATCCACTTTATTCAACATGGCTTCATGATAATTTTCGTAACCGGTCATCCAATGAAGCACACCCAGGCTCATATCGCCGTAATCGGCAACGTTTGGGGTTCCGCAATGTTTTATTAAATTGAGTGTGTGGATATAATTTACCCCAACAGCATATTCGCCACTATTAAAAAAATTAAAAGCAAAATGGGATGGATAGAGATGGATGCTTGTATCAGCCGGTAAATCCCGTACCCGGTTTATTTCATAGGTAAAATTATATCCAATAGTTGATGCCTGGCCGCACGACCATCCGTCCTGCGAAAAAATAGAGCGGAAATACGGCAGCTCACTATTGTCGAGGTTTGAAGGCAGGTTGTATAATTCTGGGCCTTTATAAAATTCAGGAAGAGATAGTTTGGGCAGCCTTGCCAAAACTACGGAATCTTGCCGGGATAAAATATATTGGGATTGAGGCAGTTGCTGGCCAAACAAGACTGAACCAATTGAAAATAAAATTGCAAGTAAATAATATTTCATTTAATAACTATTCAAATTAGGGATGCAAGGTACAAAAATGATATAAATCAATCAAGATGGAATAAGTAAAAGGTTGTTAAAAATCAGTTAACGGTTTTTTTGGCATTATGTCTAAACTATTTTTACTCCTTATGAAAAATGCCCTTTTTTGAACTTTTTCTTTTTTAAAATATTCCCCCAAAAGACCCATAGTTTTTTAAATATTTCTCTAACCGGTTTTACGGGATGGTATAATTTATTTTTCCTAAGGCCCCAGATCAGGAAATAGGGGCGGTACCTCACCGTATAATTGTTGGTTTTTGATCTTCTCCCCGACAGGCAGGTTGAATAAAAGTTTGCATGATTATTACCTGGCACCAATGTGTCATTTTTACCAAAATCCATCAATGTGAAATTATTCCCTGATAGTAGTGAGGGCATTAAAACTTCGCTATGGCCTCTCCAGCCATCTGCCATTGATTGATGAAGGTATGCTAAAGCTTTATTTGATATTCGATAAATGGGGTTGAAAGAAGCTAACCTTTCAGTTGACGGAATTTGATTTGAAGGATGAACCAGGCGCCACCAATGCCAGCCAGGTTCATCGGGAGGCCTTCGGATTTGACTGGTGATGAAATCTTTGTGAATATGGTCGAAATAAGTGAAGAAATATTTCCAGTTACCGGAGAACCTGGTGTCATATTCAATAAACCAGTAGAAATCATAAGAAGGGTTCATTTGATAAAATTTCAGGATCGGGAATTGGCCGTGACCAGGAATAAATGATTGTCCGATCTTAAAATATGGTGACGATTCAAAATCAGATTGTGAAAAAATAAAATGATTGAAGTCATTCAATTTTTCCGGTGGATTATTTGAGTTACTGCAATATAAAATATACGAATCTCCCGTATCGCCGGCTGCATCAGAAATTTTCTGGAATTCGTTGATGATACTACCGGAAAGGAAATGGCACTGAAATAAAAAAACCTGTGAGCAGGCTTTCATACTATCAAATTTTTAATAGACTCATTTATAATATTAATGCTCCGAAAAATCCTTTAGCATTTCCCGGTATTTTGAGAAAACATTGGCACGTGATACAAATCCGAGGTATTTGCCTTCGTCAAGTACAACAAGATTGAATTTCCCGGAATGCTGGAATTTACCTGCCACCTTTTCCATGGGATCGTGAACATCAACTATATTAGTAGGAGTAAACATGAGGTTGCGAACATATGTCGTATCATAGAGTTCAGGCCTGAACATAATATGACGGACCTGGTCCATGATAATAATCCCATGGAAGTTTTTTTGTTCATCCACAACCGGAAACAGGTTTCGTGGTGAATTGGAAATTACCTCCACCAGGTCGCGCAGTGTTGCATCAGGTTTTACCGGTGTAAAATTGGTTTCTATCAGCGAATCAATTTTCATTAGGGCAAGCAATGCTTTGTCTTTATGATGGGTAAGCAACTCTCCGCGCTTAGCCAATTGGATAGTATAAACCGAATTTGCGCTGAACAATTTTGCTGTTCCATATGAAATGGTAGAAACGATCATTAAGGGCATAAAAAGGGCATACCCTCCGGTAATTTCGGCAATGAGGAAAATGGCAGTCAACGGTGCATGGATAACACCGGCAATTAATCCTGCCATACCAACAAGGGCAAAATTAGTTTCAGAGATATTTCCAAGGTTCAAAAAGTTGGTTGCTTTTGCAAAAAATAACCCGGTATTAACACCCATAAATAATGAAGGGGCAAAAATCCCACCAATACCGCCACTGCCAAATGTTACCGACGTAGCAACAACTTTCAACAAGACAATAACCATTATCAATCCGGTGATAATAACGACGTTGTCTTTGAAAGCATAAAAAATACTATTGTCATAAACATAACTGTATTCGCCGCGCAAACAAGCGCTTATAGCTTCATAACCTTCACCGTATAAGGAAGGGAAAAAGAATACCAGTATTCCAAGGATAATCCCACCGATAAGTAATTTGTATTGCCAGATTTTGATCTTATCAAAAATCCTTCCGATCGACATATACATTTTGGTGAAATATACAGAGATAAAACCTGCCAAAATCCCGAAGATAATATAATAGGGAACATCTTTTAGTAAAAATTCATCCTTTAATACAAAGGTGTATAAAGCCTGCATTCCGAAAACAAAATAGGAAGTTAATGCTGCTGTTACCGAAGCTGTTAATAAGGGTACCAAGGCCGACATTGTCAGGTCGAGCATGATCACTTCCAGTGCAAATACAATGGCAGTAATGGGAGCCTTAAATATGGCTGCCATAGCTCCAGCACAGGCAAACCCTAACAGGGAAGTAATTTGTTTGTAATTTAACCTAAGAACCCTTCCTACATTCGAACCGATGGCTGCACCTGTTGCTACAGTTGGGCCTTCCAATCCCACCGATCCTCCAAATCCAACGGTCAGGGCACTGGTAATGATGGAGGAATACATGTTGTGTGGTTTGATAAGGCCGTTGGTTTTCGACTTGGCATACAGCACACTTGGAATTCCGTGACCCACATTCTGCTTAATAACATATTTAATTATCAGTATTGCGGCAAAGATACCGATGGCAGGATAGGCAAAGTATAAATAGTGTTGGTATTGAATAGTAAATCCCGAAGTAAGCATGTGGCTTATGAAGTGTACGGAGTTTTTAATAACAACCGCAGCAAATCCCACACTTAAGCCTATCAAAACACTGAGAATAAGCATAAACTGCTGGTCGCTGATATGTTTCACCCGCCAGTTAATAAATTTTTCTAATACAGATTGTTTTACCATATAACCCTGCGAATTTAACACAATTTTCATTTGTTTAAACCTTTAAGATAAAAATCAATCAATGCAGTTTTCATCAAAAAAAAGTATTTTTGCAATTAAGTTATGAGGATATTAACATACAATGTAAATGGCATTCGTGCCGCCGTTACCAAAGGATTTCCTGATTGGTTAAAAAGTGTTGAGGCCGATATCGTGTGCATCCAGGAAACAAAAGCACAACCGGATCAAATTCCATCTGAGTTGTTTGAAGAAATGGGATTTAATGTGTATATCCATTCTGCAGTCAAAAAGGGCTACAGTGGTGTGATAATTTTAAGTAAACCCGAACCTCTTCATATTGAATACGGAATAGGTATAGAAAAGTATGATCGGGAAGGTCGTATAATCAGGGTTGATTTTAAAGATTTCTCAGTTATGAGTGTGTACCATCCTTCCGGATCAAGTGGGGATGAACGCCAGGCTTTTAAAATGGAGTGGCTACACGATTTTAATAATTATATTGGAAAATTAAGGAAAGAAATACCGAACCTGATCATTTCAGGCGATTACAATATTTGCCATAAGCCCATTGATATTCATGACCCGATACGTAATGCTAAAAATTCAGGTTTTTTGCCTGAAGAAAGGGAATGGATTGGAAAGTTTATTGATTCCGGGTTTATTGATTCATTCCGGTATTTAAATCAGGAACCCCATCATTATACCTGGTGGAGTTACCGGGCTAATGCCCGTTCTAAAAACCTGGGATGGCGTATTGATTATAACATGGTGGCTGAAATGTTGAAAGATAAAATAAAAAGGTCGGTTATTCTCCCACAGGCAAAACATTCGGATCATTGTCCTGTGGTTTTGGAAATGGATTCTTAAATCACCCGATTAATTCTGATTAATTTAATTTCTTTATATTTGCATATACAGCATTGGAATAAACCGTTTGCACTTTTATTGATATTATTAAATATGCACATGATAGCTTAAACAAATTCATATTAAACGACAACAAATGTTTATTTGTCGTTTGTAAACGATTAAAAACGGATTGTAATTAACTTATAATGAGTACAAAAACAACAGGGTGCGTTTATACATTGTTATGCTTCATGCTAAAAAAGACAATAACAACCAACAAATTAAAGACATAAAATAAATGAAATGCCACCGCACAAATAACACATTTGGTTTTTGCTGACACACAAAACCAACCCGGAAAAACCAAAAGAGTTATTTTTTTGCCATCGCAACAGAATGAAAATATTGTGAACGAAGTAATTGAAAATATTGAACTTAAAAAATTAGCAGACATTGAAAATATCAGTGTCAGGACATACAATATATGTGCGTATAATGATTTAATTGATTTGGATAAAATACTTCAGTACTTCTGGGAAAACAGTGACTTTAAAAAATTAAGAAATTGTGGTAATAACTCTAATCAAGAATTAATTGATATATGCAACAAATACAAATATTCAATTCACAAAACGGATAATAATTCTGAAATTCCTTCTCCCAAAAATGAGATAATTGAAATCATTGAAAATCTTACAGTAAAACAAAAGGCTGTTATAAACAATATTATATCTGCTAGATTCAAAAAATTGACTCAAAGGAGTAATAATGCTTTAAGCAACTATCTAAGAAATATAACTACACTTAAGAGCTTAAAAGAATCAATTTTCATTAATCCTAGTTTTGAAATAAGTTCTATTAAAAATGTTGGGGAGAAATCCGTTGAAGAAATTGAATCATTTCTAAAAGATATTAAGGAATTTATTATCTTGATTTCAGTTTTTGAAGATGAGCAAGACATAACAAAAGAATTGTTTAATACTCAATTGGAAAAACTCTTTTCTGTCGGCACTAAGACATTAATTCAAATTGGTGAAGACCACGATTTTTCAGAAGGGATACCCATTTTTAAAACAATCAATATGTTAATTGAAAAAGATTACATATTTAATGAAAAAGAGAAAGTGGTTTTTCAGCAATCATTAGGCTTTTACAGGAATAGAAGTCCTTTAACACTTGATAATATTGGTAATATAATAGGGCTAACACGAGAGCGAACTAGACAAATTCGAAATAAATTATTAGACAATTTTGATAGCCATTTTTCTTTTGTTAGTTTTTTTGAAAAAGAAATTTTAAATTTATATAAACTTGATATAACATCACCGTTTTTGAATATCAATCGAAGCTATATAGATGAATTATCAATAAATGAAAAGACCAACTACAATGTTTTTTTCATTAATCGAATCTTCTCAATCATTCTAGAAGATAAGTATTCTCTTATTGGAAATGAGGAAAAGGGTGTTTTAGGGAAGAAAAGAAGAAAACATCATGATTGGAACTCAACTTATTTGATTTCAAAGCAAGCTAAAACAATCTTTGATTTTGAGAAACTAATTAATGATATTGGTGTCAGGTTGTCTGAGAAAATTGAAGAGGACTACAAATTCCATTTTCAGACATACTTGTTAAATTTTGAAAATGATGATTGCTATGTTCATCTTGATGAGATTTCTCAGATAGCTGAAGAAATACTGTATAATGAATTTGAAATAATAATTGACTCTGAGGACAATATAAGTTTTTTAAGAAATAGTAAGAAAACCATTCTTGATTATATTTATAAAATTCTTAAAGGATCAAATAAACCTTTAACCGTTTATGAAATCTTTGATATATTAAATCAGCAATACCCTGGCATCTCAAAAAGTGCTGAAGCATTAAGGGGTAGTTGTCAAAGAGACTCACGTTTGATATATTTTGGTAGGAGTAGTACTTATGGTTTAAAAATATGGGAGGAGAAACTTGAAAATATCAAAGGAGGAACAATGCATGATATTTCTGAGGAATTTCTTCAAAAACTTGACGAACCTAAACATATTGATGAAATTACTGAATTTGTCAGTAATTATAGAGCAGATTTGACATCCAAGAATCTATTTTATAATTTAAAATCTGCTGAACATAAAAGGTTTGTTTTTTTTAAAAACAAGTATATTGGTTTAGTAACCAAGACATACAATGATAATTTATTTACTCCAGTCCCAAAACATAAGAGAGGCCAAAAGGTTTGGGATGAAAACTATAAATTATTAAAAGCCTTAACCGACTTAAATAAAAAGTTACCTAATTCAAATGGTAGTTTAGAAGAAAAGAAACTATATTTCTTTTTCCAAAGGCAAAAAAGGTTATACCATGAAAACAAGTTGCATAAGGAATATTTGATAAGATTCTTTGAAATAATAAAAAACACAGAATAATGAGCATAGAAGATATAAAAGCGAAACAACTGTTAGCATTACAGGAACAGTGTTTAAAAAAGGATGTTGATTTTAATTCCATTCAGAAATTACTCGAAGCCGAAAAGGTTAAAAAATTACAAAAAAGGAATCATTATATTCAACAAACAATTAATTCTGAAATTGAAAAAATAGTCGGAGATGAAAATTAAAAGAATAACCTTAAATAATTTCAGACAGTATTTTGATTCTGTAACAATTGATCTAAATACTAATTCTAAACAAAATATTGTTTTGATTGGTGGCAAAAATGGATATGGAAAAACTAACTTTTTATTGTCAATTGTTTGGTGCCTATATGGCGACAAGATTGTTCAAATAGATGAGAATTTCAAAAAAGAAATTCAAAAAGAAACAAACTATTCAAAGTTTATGAAGCAATCTCTAAATTGGGATGCTAAAAAAAATGGAGCAGAAGCATTTTCAGTTGAAACTTTTATTTCTGGAATTGACCTAAGCCATTTTAGTAAAGCTTTGTTAAACAATGAAAGTGAAATCGTAATTAAGCGAGAGTACAACACACAAACAATGGCGGAATCTCTTTCAATAACTAATTCAGAAAACAATGTTGATATATTCAAGGATGATATTGATAAATTTAATTTTATCAATGACTACATAATTCCATTAGAAGCTGCAAAATTTGTATTCTTTGATGCTGAAAAAATTGCTTCATGGGCTGAACTATCTACAAAAGAAGAAGGAAGTGTATTGAATGATGCTTTAGGAAAACTTCTAGGCCTTGACATATATGAAAACCTAAAAGACGATTTAAAGCAATACACAAACAATTTAAAGAAAGAAGGTGCTAATATTAATATCAAAGAGCAAATTACAAATACAGAAGGAGCAATAGAACTCAATAAAAACAAAATTGAATCAATTGATATTGAAGTAGCCCAAAATGAAACAATAATAAAAGAACTCAAAGATAAGATTAAAGAATATCAGGTATTCTTAAATCAAAATAGTAATAAGGAAACACAAACATACAATAGAGAAGAATTACATCTTCAAAAGGAAAAATTTGAAGAAGAAGAAAATGAATTAGGTCTCCGATTTA
>Ga0255375_10078_pt1 | contig 16266 bp, 11 predicted proteins | sample ANMaggSeSYBR01H3_FD_182090 | JGI IMG/M metagenome (GOLD analysis project Ga0255375, IMG submission 182090) | Sediment cell enrichment communities from methane seep in Santa Monica Basin, California, United Staets - ANME aggregate JGI... | ecosystem: Environmental > Aquatic > Marine > Cold seeps >... | reverse complement strand
GAAGAGTTAAAAGTCATCTCTTTGGAGTTTGAGGAAATAATTACTCTTAATGACAGCTTTATAGAGAAATTGGATAGTGGTTTGGAATTATTCCAACACGACTTTTAAAGCAGGGGTAGGGGATTGACCGATTGATCTTAGGAAATTTACGTAGGAATTCACATTAAACCCTTCTGTTTGAGTTGCGGAGGCTGTGGATTCTGAAGTAGTGATGTAAATGTCTCTCAGTACAGTAATTTCATCATTTTCGATGTTGTATTCGTAATAGGTAATATTATTGTTTTTGTAGGTTTCCCAACTTATAAACCCGTTTTTAATAGTTGGGTTGAGTCCAGAGGCACCTTTGGTTAGTTTTTTAGTGGTTCTTAGATCATAATTATGGTAAAAAACATCCCATCCCTTCGCCTCGTTTCTCTTTTTTGAGTAAACAATATGTTCTTTTTCTATTCCAACTTCTTGTATGGGGGTGTTGCTAGTAGTTATTTGGTAGATTTTAGAGCTGTCAAAGATAAAAGCCTGCCAAATTCCATTAACCTGCCCTTCCCAAACTACTTTTCCGTCGCTTATGTGGGGATTTACATTGTTTCCTACATTAGTGAGCTGTATGGTTTTATAACTTGGTATGTGGTGGAGAAATATTTGCCAGTTAGCGTTAATTTGGGACATCCAGGTAATGTATTCATCTTCCCAGGAAACATTAGAATGGGTAGTATTTTCTGTGGTAAGAAAAGTTTTCTCGCCTTGGTAGTCTATAAATATCTGCCTAAAACCGTTTTTGTTAATGTCTTCCCCCACAATAACTTGGTCAAAGTCAAGTTCTTCTGTCTCAAGTTGTCCTTCTGCATACCTTATAATAAAAGGGCCAGTTACAATGAATAGCAACCCGCCTATTATGAGTGATAATAATATTTTCTTAAACATATTTAGTCAGTCCAGAAATAACCTTTCTCATCTTGATCTTTAAAGTAATTTCCATGTCTTAATAGGTTTGAGATGCCCGGTGCAGTGGTAAGTTTGGGGTAGCTGTCGGCGTTGTAAGTATTAAACACGGTACCTCCTTCTAAGGTCATTCTAAAACAATAGGTGGTATTTTCAGCGGCTCCGTTATTTTCAATAGGCCAATCCCACTCCGAATTTTCCCCTATATTTACAGCATTAGGATTATTGTCAGTTGGATTAATTTCTGAGTAGTAGCCTTCAGATCCGGTGTCCGAGGTAGAGATGTGATTATTTTGCTCAGTAGAGTCCCCGATACTAGTTTCATCAAAAAACCGCCATACTGTTCCTGATCCCTTGTCGCCTACAGTAGCCCAGCTTCCGGCCGTAGTACAGTCGTTAGCGGCAGAGTATTCTAACCTGAATTTCTGTGTTCCTACATCAAGATTAGACTTAGAAGTAGTAAGATTCATTTGAACTCTAATTTTATCACCGTTTATTAAAGCTTCATTTGAAGCAGGGAGTTGTGTTAGAGCCTCGTTTTCATTTAGATTAGCACCGTTTCCCTCTGGCCAAATGTTACTTAGGTTGACAGAATCAGCTGTTACATACCATTCAAAGTCGTTTTGAGTGTATGAAACAGGGCTGGTGGTGAGTTGTGGGTACCTGTAATAGTTGAGGGTATCTCCATCTGAAGTGACCATTCTAAAGCAGTAATCCGTGTTAGCGGTGGCACCGTTATTTTGTACCACCCAATCCCACTCACCCCAATCACCTTTGGATATTAAATTGGGGTTAGAGGGTGAATTATTTTGTTCTTGATAAGTTTGGAGAGTATTGTTGTTATCGTTTAGTAGTGACGATGTTATATTAGCGCCATCAGCTGGGTTGCTATTATTGTAACCCCTCCAAATACCTGATCCACCGGTGCCGTCCACGTCAACCCACGATCCCACAGCTGAACAGTCAGATCCTTGACCATATTGAAGTTTAAAAGATTTATCACTAGCTTTTAAGTCTCCCATACCAGCTTGAACAGACATTCTTAGGCGTAATACTTCAGTGGTCTCAACGTCTGTAGTGGTTGTGTTTTCTGAAGCTTGAGAGGATCCCGGTTGCACCCCATCATTATTGTTAAAAAATTGATAATTAGTTTGATCTAAAGCTATAAAAGAGGCACCAGCCGTTTCAAAAACAATATAAGGACCATATTCCGCATTACCGTTCATTTCAGTGTCACCAATCTCTTCTTCCATGGCCACCAAATAGATATTTGTGGACGACATAACCCCGCTTCCCTCATCGTATAAAACAATATGACCCCCATTTCCTCCGCTTATACCTGTTATAGAAGTTATAGCGACGTCTGGAGTAGAGGAGAAGGCTTGGTTAAAGGTATAGTTAGTGTGGCTATCATCAACCCTTTCTATAGTTTGTCCCTGCAGTTGGGTTTCGTAGGTAATACCGTTTAAGGTATCATTGGCCTCTTCAATGACAATAACTGCAATAGTTTCATCAGATCTTGTAGTATCGGGATCCTCGGCAACATGTTTACCTGCATAAAAACTTGCACTTGTAGCGGCCCCTCTAGAACCGTTGTGGGACCAGAATACTGAATAGTCCGGATCATTGTATGTTGTTACGGACCCCACAGCTACGGGGTTTGTGTAAGTTTGACTTAAGGTTTGCGATTGTCCTACCCAAGAACTATCGCTATCAGTAACAGTTGAGGTATAAGTAAATGCTTCCATTTTAATATTGGTAGTATCATAAGAACCGTCTTCAACTACCATCCAATGCACGGTTTCAGAATCTGTAAGGCTCCCAGGAGCTCCTGGTTCTTGTAATCTGATTTGAGCACTTGTTGATGTAACATTTTGTACTCTACACACAATAGAGTCATTATCACCATCAGATTCATTACCTTGATTATTTGAATACTCAGGTGCACACACAAAAACCGGGCTAGTGTAGTTGCCTTTAAATGAAATATCAGTCCAACCGTCATCAGTCACGCCACTTTTGGTATCCCATTCCATCATCAAGCCTTCGCTATCTGAAACCTTATAATCAATTTGCAGTTCCGGATACACTTTATAGGAATCGAGTTCTTCAGCGCTGGTTGTATCATACACCCTAAAACAATAGGTAGTTCCTGTGACGGATTTTTCAGTAGCTTTAATACTATATTCAAATTCTGTATAGTACGCAGTGTCCATTGGACCTATGTTGCCTGTAGTATCAGCAGATTCACGGCCCTCACCGTTTGTGCGTGTGTAGCTTTCAGAGTTTGATAAAAGACCTGAGGTGGTTGATTCACCATCAGGGTCAATATGAGTTGTGGCCACCATCTCTATGGCATCATCTGTATTTGCCACGCCAATCCAAGAGCTTATGGTAGAGCATGTACTAGTTTTTTCTCCCCATTGAAGTTCATATGTTTTAGCCGCACCTTCTATATAATCTCCAGAGTTTGCAACCTCCAACCTTAATCTGTAAGTATCCCCTTTAGTTATAGTAGTTGAGGGGTTTGAATCTTCAGTTGTTATCCATCCTCCCGCAGAATTTAGATCAGTAGTATCATCCCTCCATCTAAAGTGCATTTGTGTAGTGTGGGGGTTCACAATTGTCATTTCTGGGTAGACGGAATAATTGTCTAGGGTTTCACCAGCTGTAGCATCGTACAATCTGAAACAGTAAGTTGCACCAGTAGTAGCGTTGACAGTGGGTTCAAAGCTATATTCGATTTCGGTGTAGTACTCATCTTCTAAGGCACCTATGGAGGCGGTGGTGTCGCTTATATCCATACCTCTACCAGCTGTGTATGTGTAAGTTTCCGAGTTGTTTAGTAGCCCCGGAGTGGTGGTCTCGCCATCAGGATCAATGTTAGTAGACGCTACCATGTCAAAATCATCAGAACTATCTCCCACGCCAGTCCAGGTAGAAATAGCGGAGCAAGTGGTAGATTTTAAACCCCATTCTAGCTCGTAAGTTCTAGCCGAAGCTTCGTCATGCGTACCTGTGTTGGCAATCTCAACTCTTAGTCTGACATCATCTTGGATTTCAGTCGGGGTGGTGGGGTTTGTGTCTTCTGTGGCTAGCCAGCCCCCGCCCGTGTTTAGGTCAGTAGTATCATCTCGCCATCTGTAGTGGAGCTGATCTGTGGAAGGAGTTCCTACGGTGATCTCAGGATACACGGCATAATCATTAAGTTCCTCAGTGTTGTTTGTGTCATAAAGTCTAAAACAATATGTTGTGCCAAAAGAGGCTGAGGATGTGGGACGAATACTATATTCAAGTTCAGTGTAGTAACTATTATTCATAGGCCCAATACTACTAGTTGTATCACCTGTGTCTTTACCTTCACCATTAACAAAGGTATAGCTTTCCGAATTAGCTAGGAGCCCAGCGGTGGTTGCTTGCCCGTCAGTAATATTTGTAGTGTTGTACATTTCAAACTCGTCACTGGAGTTTGCTATGCCAGTCCAGGCAGAAACCCCAGCACAAGAACCATTTTTTTCTCCCCATTGAAGTTCATAAGATCTTGCAGCAGTTTCCACATCATTTCCTTCATTGGCTGATTCTATTCTTAATCTTGTTACTTCATTTTGTTCGATTTCACCTATAGAGTTGGAATCCTCATTATCTAACCAACCGCCTGTTCCATTCAAAGAAACAGTGTCATCTCTCCATCTAAAGTGTTTTTGAGAAGTATATGGTATAGGAGGTAAAAATAGAGAATCAATACGTACACCCTGCAAGCCCAAACCACCAGACACATAATAACTATCATCGTTTGCAGCCTCATTAATTTGAGTGAGTTCTATATATTGGGAGGCAGTTAAATTATCAATGATAATTGCACCGGATGAACCGGAAGTATAGGAGGAAGTTGTGCTTTGTGTACCTCTATTGAGGGAACCATGACCACCATAGGTTAATAAAGTAGACCCGTCTAGCCGCCATTCCAAGAAAGGTTCCTCTCTGACTGTGCCAGTTCCTGACCGTTTTGTAAAAGCAGAGGAAAAAAACAAATAATCGCCAGTCATATCTATATCTACCCTTGAAGTATAGGTGGTGTTGTGATCAAAGGAACCTGAATCTTCTTCCAGAGTCGTGTCCCATGTAATGGTAGATCTGGCGGTGGGTAAATCCTGAGAACCATCAAAATCAACAAGTCTTATGTAATCAGCTAGGTTTGGTATTTTGACAATAGTAATACCACACTCGTCGGCTATCATATCTGTAGAGACACCAACAACAGACTCACGCCTTAATTGAACAGTTAAGGTCTCATTAGAAGTGGACTGCTTTGTGATAATGCCTGTATACGAGGTTGCACCATCATAATCACCGTTGGAATTTGGGTTTCCTCTTATAATAGTGGTTACAGTGGTACCATCTATACCTGTGCCATCTAAAGCTAATCTCATTTCATAATTTTGCCTGGTTGAGCTACTGGCATCCTGATTCAAACCTATACTAACGGTTACTAGAAAATGATCTCCAGCATAACCTATTAGTTCTATCTCATCTGCTGTACCAGAAGACCAAGAAAAAGATCCAGTATCAAGTTCATCTTGAGTATCCCAGTCCACGTCAGTGAATGAGGTCCAAGTATGCACTGAGCTACTTCGAACACTTCTGTGTAATCTAAGGTAATCCCAACTATCTTTTAATTTTAATATATTGATTCCTGCTTTATCTGTTCTTTGCCGTGCTGTAGCCGTGTTTGTATCTCTCCTTTGCATTTCTACCGCTAGCATGTCACCAGAGTCAGCGTAAATTATAGCTGCCCCAGAGTTATATCCTTCGTAGGCGCTAGCTGTTCTTCGAATATAACCTTTGGAGTAACCATATTCTGAATCCGTGCCGTCTAGTTCAAGCCAACCAATACTGTTAGTTCTGTACGTACCAGAATCATGTTCTGTATGTACAGAGTAGCTTACAAAATAATGTCCAGATTCACCAAGTTGTATGTCATAATTGTTGCCTTGAAGGGTGTAAAGATTTGATACGTCCACGGTAGTATCCCAAGTTATATAAGTTGTGGAGGGGGTCAGGGCAATCAGAGTGTCGTTGGTGCTGTCTCTGTAAACAGCAAAATTTCCAGGGGCAGCTTCAACCTGCATCATATTGAATAGAGGAATGCACAACACACTTACTATGGTGACAATTGTTATTTCGATGAGTAATCTTGGTAGGCGCATATTATTAATTACTAGTTAGGTAATCCAGGGAAATTTCTCCCGCTTGAACTGAATCCCCTCCAGTATCAGCAGCTACTACTATTCTAAATGTCATATAACTCCCAGCTGTATATGTACCACTGAAACTAGCAGCAACGGATGTTTGAGTCCATGAACCATTACCAGCTACTTGAGTCCCGCCGGAATTTTCAATAGCGCCGGATGTATCGTAGACATAAACCGTGACCGCGTTATTTGAAGAATCCGTTCTTTTGCCGTAAACCTGTATAGGATTTGAAGCTGCCCAGGCACTAAAGTTATCAGGTACACGCCATCTTACCCAAATGTCATAATCTTGAACTGAAGCTTCTGAGGTAGTCCAACTGTAATAATTGTGTATGTCTCCTGAAGTGTTGCAGACCCCAGTATTAGTGTTTGGGATATCTGCGTGAGCACCGTTTTCACAAAAGTCTGAAGTCATGGTTCCCGTGTTGCTAGCCCCATCCCCTGTAAATGATGCGCCTTGGAATTCAGGTGAAAGTGTTATTTGTCTAGTTGGTCTAGCTGTTCCCGCATAACTTGGGCCAGTGTCTACATCAAAAGCCATGGAGTTGGTACCATCTGTGAGCGAGAATGACGAATCTGTAGTATTAATCGAAAAAGTATCAGTACCGTCTGTTATGGTAAATGTTTCAGATGAGTTTATAGTTATCTCTGGAGTGGTGGCAGTCCAGGTCCAATCACCTGAAGAAGAGAGTTCCGTCACTCCGGTTAAAGAGCCTCCAATATCAAGATTATCCTGTATGTTGACGGTGCCCCCAGCATTTATAGTTAATATCGCACCATCTGAGGTAATGGAGTCTGAATTTACAGCTAGGGCTCCGGTAGTTATAGTAGCTGACCCAAATGAAGCATTTCCGGAGTTGCTAATTGACCAGTCATCGCCTCCTGTTAATTCCAAAGTAGTAGATGTATGCGAGTTTCCTATACTAATGGTATCTCCAGCTGTAGCATCTGTGGCAAGATTTAAGGTGTCAGTCGCTGTTCCCGTACCAATATCTATTTGTTTAGCATTATTACTGTTACCTATATTAATCTGACCGGTTTGTGCGTCTATAGTGACACCGCCCCCAGCAGCCGTTCCCATGACCATTGTGTCTGCATCTTCATCGATAAAAAACCAATCCAAAGAACCGTCCCAGATTTTGAAATCTCCTGTATCGGTTCCTTCGCCTACAGTAATTTGCATGCTGGCAGAGGAAAGATCAATGCCTAAGTTGCCGGTTGCGCTCCCCAACTCTAAAGTATTACCAGCTTCATAAACTCCTTGTAGGCCGGCTGCTCCTGATGTGAGATCGTCCCAACCTGAACCATTGTAATAGTAAAGGTTTGATCCGTTTGAATACAAGTCTCCTGAACCTGGGGACGTTGGTTGGGTACCCGAGTTTATTCTAATAGTTGCATAAGATGTAGTGGCGGCAGGTAGGTCTAAGAACGCATTTGGCGTGGTTCCTCCTACTGAAATGAGGCCTGTGCTGGCTTCTATGAAGAGTCTGGGCGTATTTAGATCTGCACCTTCAGAAATAATGAAATCGGCATTTATAGAGTCTTCTGCACCAATGGACCAAGTCACGCTATTACTATCTCCTACAAAACTTAGTTGAACATCTGAACCATCATTTTTGGTGATGTTGACGTTACCCCCAAAAATATCTAAAAGAGCTGATGGGGCTGTGGTTCCTATTCCTATCAAAGCGTTCATGAGTGCGATTTCATCGGTTGCGTTGTCATCAAATTCAATTCTGGCTGCACCGGAATCTAGGCCTATCCAATTTTGGTCACCTATGGTTATGTTGCCGTTTACTTCTAGGGCTGAGTTTGGGTCAGTGGTTCCTATACCTGTGTATCCATCACTTTTTCTGACGAAGAAATCGTTTGTGTTGATTGTGAGGTCACCTACAAAAGCTAAATCTGTGTTGGCACCATCAAAAACTATATTCGTATCTGCAATGGAAACCTCTCCGTTTATATCAACTGCGCCTTCAAAGGTCATTGTATTACCGGCCTCAAACGTATCGCTTGAGTTTGACCTTAGGAAGCCTAAGGAGTCTATACCGTCTAGAGTGTCAGCACTCTTAGCACTGAAAGAGTAGGGGACTGCGGTAAATTCTCTTCTTGGATCAAAGGTTTCTCCTTCAAGAAAGTCTCCATCCCCGTCAGGATCGAATTCCACCTGGATAAAAAGCTGCCCAGAGGTGAATTCGGGCCCTCCGTTTTGATTACAAGAAGAGAATGTCCCACCGCAATTTAATACTAGATTGAAAATTCCATCATCATCATGAAGTTCAACGTCTGATTTAGTTTCCTGCCACACTAAAGTGCCGCCGGAAACGGCGGTATATAAGCTAATTCTAAAGTCACAGGTGTCCGCCCCGCCTGTAGAAATACAAGAGGCTTCTGTATTGGTGACGTTGGTGCCGTCATCGTTTACTATTTTTCCTTGGTAAGTGAAAGCTTCATTTATACCTGCAATAACACTGTGTGGTAACAGTGTACTCAAAAGTAAGATAATTGTTGTACTAACAAAGTATGTGTAGGCCTTCCTGACCTCAAACTTTATCATATGGGCAGCTTTTTAAGATTATCGTTACTATAATAGTATCAAAACGGGCAAAAAACGCAATATGTTAGGCTAGTTTGTGAAGTGTTGTGATGGCGGGATAATATTGAATAGTGAGTATAAATAATATTCTTATACGTATAAACATGTGTTAAAAGTGACTAATGGGCTCCTTTATGTTTTAAGTAGCGTTTGATTAAAATGTTTATTACTCTTCTTAAGAGATTTGTTAAATTAATAATTAACCAAGTACTTAAGAAGGTAGAAACGTATATTCCGCCCCACACAGCAGTATCATAATCATAAGTAAGATAAATGTCTTGACTGTAAACTGTGTGGCTTTTTGTGTTATATAACATCTCCTTGGTTCCATACTTAGCTTTGCTTATTTTAATGAGGTAGTTACCGGGTCGGAGGGGTAGTACGTAAGTGCCTTTAGCATCAGTGTATTGGGGGTTGTTGTACGCTTGTTTTGGGTCTGATTGAGAACCAACGTCGGCTTTGAAAAGTTGCATCTCTCCTGTGAACTCGTTGTATTCATAAACCTCAATTTTGGCTCCCTCTATTGGACCGTCGGTGAAGTAGTCAATATCTTTATAAAGATTATTAAAAGTTCCATCAACCCTGCTAATTATCTTACCTTTTTGTCTAACTTCAACAAACTTGGACATGATAACAGTTTGATTAGTTTTTAGCTTTAGAACAAAGTCTAATTTATATATACCGGGGTTTTTAGGGGAAAGCAGTTTAAGTTTAATGTACTCTTTTTGAGTGGTAAATTCTTTGTCATTAAATTTAATGGTAACTTGTTTAGCATCCTGCGGTGTAATGATTTCCAAACTAAGATCCATGCCTTGGTAGATATTAATCTTATTATCTTCTAAAGATTTGTATATGTCGTTTGGCTCATTGCCGTAATAAACAGACCAGCTAAATGTATAGTCATCGTCTTGTTTACGGGGATCAGATCCGTTTGTTAATTCGTCCCCATCTGACATTCCTCCGCCATCAGTGTCCCAATATGTTGGATTTGTTCCGTATGTAAATATTTCTTCTGAGTCCAACAGCCCGTCAAAGTCAGAATCCCGGTTGTTTGGATTTGTGTGGTAGGTGAATAATTCGTCGTAGTCATTAACCCCGTCAAAATCGGTGTCAGGTTCTAAAGGATTAGTAGGGTATTTATAAACTTCATCATAATCGTTTAAACCGTCACTATCTGTATCGATGCTTTGCTTGTTTGTGCCCAGCTCATCTTCTAGAGTGTTACTTAGCCCGTCACCATCGCTGTCGCCCCTGGAGTCAGTTGGTTCATTTGGCGGGGGGCTATTTCTAATTTCTGTGAAGTCATCCGTTGGGTCTAATGGATTCTTTTTTAATTTTATTTCTAAATCGTCCCAAACCCCACCACCATCTGTATCTCTGTTTAAAGGGCTGGTTAGGTAGTAAAACTCAACGAGATTGATTAAATTGTCTCCGTCTAAATCCAAGGCGGCGTCAGAGGGGTCAAGGGGGTCTAGGCCATACAAAAGCTCCCACCAGTTATGCATGCCGTCTTCGTCAAAGTCATAATGAACGTAGGCTTGGACTGACGTAGTTTGTTCGTAAACATCAGGGAGCTGTGCGCGCGTTATAAATAGATTAAAGGAGGCTAGAAGGAGAATTGTAGAAAACACAATTTTAAAGGTTTTATTGATAGACGCACTCATTATAAATATATTTTACATTAAAAATGCATCTCAACATTAATAAGTATAGGATTGAGTAGCCGATAAATATTTCTGAGAAAGGTCTAAAAACAACCATATCAAACTAGCTAAAGGTAAAAGATTTACTCAAATCTACTAACTATCTAGTGTTACTTCTTAAACGATTTGAGCGCTCTCCACAAAACGAAGGCCACCACTACAGCTGCTAAAACAGAAACAGCTATAAATTTAGCTGGTAACATCCAGAAAAGTACCGTTGTCTCAAGAGGTAGGTTGTTAGTACCGTACCTAGCAACCAACTCTACAGTGAATTTACCAATAGGTGGTATGAAAGAACCATCTTTTTTACTAAGTTTAAATTCCTCAGTTATTTTTCTTTCTGGGGCACCCGGTAAGACAGCTCCTTGGTTTTGATTGTATATTATCGATTTATTTTTAGCTCCTCTTCCACCAGAGACGTAGAAAGCTCCTACAGGTATGCCGTGAACGCTACCTTCGTTTTTAAGCATGGTTGTAAGCATAATCTCGGGATTCTCTTCTAAGTAGACTGATTTATCTGTAAAGGCACTAGTAATCACAATACTTTCCTCTATATCCCCTGGGATATTTATAAGCATTAGCGAAGTAATTTGTACTACAGAACCAATGGCCGTCCCTTCTGATTCAGGAGCTTGGGTTTGTACAAAAAAGGCTCCGTAGTGGCCTCCTGCCTCAGCATCTGTAGGAATTTTAATAAGGGCGTCAACTTCAGCTACCTCGTTGTTTGCTAGATTAATGGAATCATAAGGAAGTTCTACCCATTGGCTTAGTGCAAACCTTCTTGCCTCTTCGTTTAATTGGCTGTACTCATAAAAGCTTGGTGTTCCTTCTTCGTTAATAACTGTAAAATCTTTCATAAATATGTGTAACGTTTGAGGAGACCCCGAGTAGTTTCCAATTCTGAAAGTTTGAGTGAACTCTTTTCCAGCTTCTATAGAAACGTTAATTTTAGCAGGGGATAATTCTATATTTGAAGATTTGGTTTTCTGTCCATGAACCCCTTTTAATGAAACTAAAAGTAGAGGGATTAGTACCAAGAAACTTGCTAAACCCGTGATGAATTTTTTATGATTTTTAATTTTATTTTTCATATTTTTTGTAAAAACTTCTTTTTCTCCAATTTTATAATTACTATTATCTTCTAATTACTATTATTTTCTAATTACTATTCTATACACAATATATAGGGGCAGAAAAAAGGCAGTTAATTGTTTAGGTTCAGTATTACGCGTTAGTAGCTATTGTTATAGTAACTACCTGATCATAACTTCCTGCTACTGTGGTACCAGCGATACTCGATTTGTACGTAATACCCATGGTGGCAGCTGAAACTGATCCAGCGCTAGACGCTATATCATCGGCTGCTTGTACAATCTCATTATCACCCGTTATGTATGTAGCATCTATTGTAAGTCCTGTGCCTGAGACAGCAATACCGTACTCCTCAGCCCCTGCACTAACAGTTCCATCTGACACGGCATCAATGGTGTTTGATGAGGCATCGTTCAAATGATCGTCCGCGGCAATTTGCAAAGTGACCCCCGTTTGGTTGTTGGAGTTAACCGTGTACGTTTGAGTAGCTTCAGAAACACTGGCTGTTGATAATGTACCAAGTTCAATAGAAGTATCGTCTACTGCTATATTCACAAAAAGAGGGACAGATGCTGTAACTGTGGTTGTGTTATCGTTTGTAATTAAGGCCACGCCAAAATCTTGGGGTGTATCACTGGAATCTTGAGTGTTAATAGCTAGAGATTCTTGTGCGTATGTTGTAGTTGTATAAGCACTAATACCGTCAGTCATAGTTATTGTTACTGCTAATGACGCATCTAAAGTTCCGTCAACAAGTGTGAGCGTAACAGTATTGTCCACTGTATTATTTGTTCTAACAGGGCTTGTCTGTCCAGTAATAGAAATGTTTGTACCTGTTTGATCTACGCTAGCTGTACTAGGGAATGTAATGATTACATCAGAACTAGCATCAAGCGCAGTCGTGTTTGTGAACGTAACAGTAGTAGTTCCGGGAGCGCCTCCTTGTGCCCATGTACCATCGCCAAGCTTAGCTGCTTTGGCTGCTTTATCAGTTATGAATACTGCTAACGCTAGTATAAGGGTAAAAGATAATACTGGGAGAATTTTTTGAACGGTTTTTTTATATTTTAATTGTTTTAGACAGGTCATATTAATAATTCTAGATAAGTAGAGTAGCCATTGTCAAGTGCAAATTGCATATTTATTCATAATATTAACTGTTTTTACTATCATGGTGGTGTATTTATCATGTCATAGTTGGGTGGTGTTTATCGCATACAGAACGGTGTGTATTGTGTATTTAAATTAGTGCAATAAATATCTCAAATTTGGTAGAATATTTGCCATGGGAACGATATTTAAGAGGGGACACCTTCCTTTTCTTGCAACTCTAATTATACCTGTAGCACTTATTATAGTGTTATATAGTAAAGTATGGGCCGATGAAATAGAAAGCAACAACTTCACGATAAGGGGAGATAATTTATCAAGCGGATCCAGTTCTGGGACCACGTCAAACTACGGACTTATTGGCGATATCAACCCCTTCTCTGATTTATCTGACTCTACAAGTTTTAAACAAAAAATTGGTTATAGCCCCAGAATCCAAGCCAACACGCCCAGGCCAGCCACCCTTCAGAACTCTCAAGAATACTACGATAAATTACTCATTATAATAGACGACTCCAACAATCCCTCTGACACACTTTTCGCAGTAGCCATTTCTTACAATGACTTTCAAACTCACCAATATGTACAAAGCGATGGCACAGTTGCGGATACTTTAGGTACAGAGGATTATAGAACCTACGTATCATGGGGAGAAGGAAGTGGCTCGTTCATATTAGGGCTTAATCAAAATACAGGCTACAAAGTAAGAGTAAAGGCTCTGAACGGGGATTTTACTGAGACTGGATATAGTACTGATTCAAACGAAGCATCAACAGTTATACCTTATGTAAACATGGCTGTATCTGTTTCTGAATTATCTTTTGGTACGTTAAATATTAATAGCGTATCTAAGACCATCACAAACTCAGTTCTGGTTAACACAAATGCTTACTCGGGTTATCAGGTTTACGTTAATGATCAAGGTGATGGTGTCTCGGGCGGACTTTATAATGGTGTGAACAGTTTAATCGAATCTAATGACGGCACCTTAATTTCAGGTTTTGAAGGATACGGAGCGCAAGCCAGCTCTCTAACAGCTACTATAGATAATGCATTTAATGTGAGTGGTAACAACGTGGGAGGTTTAGATATAAGTACAGCTGGATTATTTTCGAACACAACTGCAGTTAGTGGGGAAAGTACTAACGTGCAATTTAAAGCCACCATGTCTCCAAATACAGTAGCGGGTAATTATTCTGATATAGTTTATTTTACAATCACACCTAATTTGTAAAATTTTAATTGTTGTAGATTATACTCCCTGTAAATTTAACCATCATGATAACTATAGCAACAAATATTATTACTAGAACATAGGTTAATATTTTTATAATGGATCGAATATCTTCTTTATCTTTGAAATCGAACTTCCATATTTTGATTCCATCTTCTTCTCCGTCGCCTAGTTTCTCAAGTTTCTTTTCCAATTCCTTGGTTGCCCCAGAGATTATTGGGACTAAAATTACGCCTGTTATTATGGCTAGCCAAATGTATATCATGGATATATTTTATCAGGTTGTGTGGTGGGGAAAAAGGAGCGGACTCGTTAGTTGGTGTTAAGCCAAACGTAAACGAGTCCGTTTATTATCTATCTTAGCCTCTCCTTTTAAAAACAGCGCGAAACATAGATATCAAAAATACTAAGGCAGGTATCCCAAAAATAACTATATTTTTTGCCACAAGGATTGGGAGTCCAAGATGTGTAGTTAATAGGTTAGCCATTTTCGAGAGTAAGGGACCCATAAAATCCTCCCGAATCGCAGTATGCTTTCCAAGATGCTATTGCTACATCCTTTGACTTAAACGTTTTACGAGACCCTTGATCAAGTTGTTGATTTTGGCCCCGACCGAGTACAGCAACTACCTTGCCCTTGTCAGCTTCTTCTCTCCCAACCATTTTAGTCTCAACAATTTTTATTACAAGTTTGGGACGATCTCTGTTTCTTTTTTTTTGACAAACTCCGACTGAAGCTATTTTTGCAACTGCTCTAACACCAGGATTACTATTATCATACTGATATTCCATGGTATCTCTCCTTTTTGTCTCATACGTTAGATTTGTAGGTGAAAAGATAATATCAAAACCTATATTGTAATTCAATCTAATTTGTAGTTGGGGGGTTTTTAAATGGAGCCCGCTGGCGGAGTCGAACCGCCGACCTCATCCTTACCATGGATGCGCTCTAACCAACTGAGCTAAGCGGGCATTATCACAGGCACTATTAATTAACAGTATGGTGCCGGGAACAGGATTCGAACCTGTGTAGGCTTACGCCAACAGTTTTACAGACTGCCCCGTTTGACCACTTCGGTATCCCGGCAAAATCAATCTCAAATTTTCAATGGAGCCAACGGTGAGATTTGAACTCACGACCTATCCCTTACAAGGGGATTGCTCTACCCCTGAGCTACGTTGGCGCATACTTTGTGTACCTTGCTAGCGAGCGAACGCGAGCGTCCAAGGGGATTGCTCTACCCCTGAACTACGTTGGCACACACCTTATTATACGCAGAAAGTTAAGAGATTTTATCATGTATTTTTGATAGATTCCAAGACAATCCTAATTGTTCGAATAAATCTTTTCTGTGGACTCTTCACCAGTAGCCTTAACTGGTTTCTCAAGAGATATCCTTTTTGTATCTTTTTGTATCTTTTTAATAGTAGTAGCTTCTCTATCTTGCAGTCGTTCCATTCTGTCCTCCCATTTTTTTTGTGACGAATGAAGAAGCGAAATCATTAAGAAGGTAAATATGGTAGTGGACGTGTTGATGACTAGTTGCCAAGTTTCTGTAAAGCCAATAATAAAACCACTAAAAAACCATGTAATGACCAAAAGCACAGAAAAAACAAACCAGAAAGGTGAGCCTGCAATATTACTTACAAAGTCAGAAATAGTCTGAAATCTTTTGTGAAGTTTGCCACGTTTTTTTATTTGGGTAGTTTGTTGATTCATTACCTAATGTTATCTACCAGCAACCTTAGATGTCAAGTTGTGATGGTGCGTTGAGTATTTTATGGTAAAATTGGAAGTAACCTATAATGCACTGTCGTGTAGAAAGGAGAGTTATATGGCAGTAACTATTAGTAGTAATGTTGCCACCGCACTTGAGCAGCAAGTAGGAGCTAGTTCGTTCGCAGTTGCGCTTGTAGCTCAAATGTTGCAAAGAGGAGCGGCGCAAATCGTAGACTTGTCAGAAAAGGATGACCTTGCTGAAGAACCTTATGGTTTCCCAGGAAAGAGGCCTTGTAGAAGAGACAAATCTAAACTTCTTTTTAAGCCCGTTTCTTTTCAAGACAAGTAATTGAATCCCAATAATAAGGATTTAGGAGAAAAACATGTCTACGAAATTAGTTTTAGATAGGAATGGTGAGGTGTTCATTGAACCATACGGCTTTGATTAGCCACCTCAATGCTTGCCATTCCTATCGTACTACCACCCCCACACCACCCCCCAACCCTTGCAAAAACACTATTAAAATGTTTTAATCCATTCTGCTATGTCAAGAAAATGCGATTTATGTAAAAAAGGATATATGAAAGGTAACCTTGTCCCCAGAGGTGTTGGAAGACGT
>Ga0255375_10074_pt1 | contig 16812 bp, 12 predicted proteins | sample ANMaggSeSYBR01H3_FD_182090 | JGI IMG/M metagenome (GOLD analysis project Ga0255375, IMG submission 182090) | Sediment cell enrichment communities from methane seep in Santa Monica Basin, California, United Staets - ANME aggregate JGI... | ecosystem: Environmental > Aquatic > Marine > Cold seeps >... | reverse complement strand
AGGCAATACCCATGAAACCCGGCAGTCCTGAGAAGTACGACTATGAGTATAAGAGGAAGGGGAAAGCCAATATTTTTCTTTGCGTGGAACCAAAAGCGGGGAAAAGAGTAACGAAGGTCACCGACAGAAGAACTAAAAAAGACTTTGCAAATTACATCAAAGATTTACTCGATCTTGAATATTGCGATGCTGAAATTTTGAGAATCGTGTTAGACAACTTGAATACTCACTTTGAAAAATCGTTTTCCGAGTCGTTCGATAAAAAAGAGGCAGAAAGAATTCTCAAGAAAATTGAATTTCACTATACACCAAAGCATGGAAGCTGGCTCAATATTGCAGAGATCGAGATCAATGTCATGGACGTTGAATGTACTGGAAGAAGAATGGTAAACAAAGAGTTTTTAGCTAAGGAATTGAAAGCTTGGGAAGAGAAAAGGAATCAGCTAAAGAAGAAGATTGAATGGAAATTTACAAAGCAAGATGCTGATGAAAAACTATCTAAACAGTATGTAACTTAACTAAATTGGCACGACACTAGTATGTAACAGTGTAAAAAATGCAGCGAGTAAAAATCATCATTAGCATTGTCCTGGCAGCAATATTCTTGACAGCAATTGTGATAGCGTCTATAGACCTTCCGTCCTCCGGAGTTATAATTTACGCCTTTGACCAAAACCCCGCAGGACTCGATGAAGGCAACGAATGGGTCGCTATTCTCAACCCCAGCAACAAAAGCGTAGACATAGGAAACTGGACTTTAGAAACCACTAATGGCTCAACAGTAAGTCTAGGGATAGCCGAAGGCACTACCCTTTACCCAGGTGCCAATATTACTATTAGCCCCTCTTATCGCTGGATTGACAACAATAACGAATCAATAATCCTGAGAGATGCAGTTGGCAATGTAGTAGATAGAACACCTGTGGTAAACGATAACGAGAGCGGTAACAGATATTGGATACGTAATAACTCAGGGTGGACTTTTGGCGTTAGGGACTTAGAGAAGGGTAAGCTATGGAGCGGATACGTCAAGAATGTGGTTGACGGCGATACGGTTGACGTTTCTTTCAACATTTGCGGGATCCAAAGGGTAAGATTAGTGGGGATTGATACGCCTGAGATAGGCGAGGAAGGATATGAAGAGGCGAAAGAGTTCGTAAATGAAACGTGCATGTGGGAAGATGTTAAGCTCGATGTAGATGATGAGAAGCAATATGACCCGTATTATAGGATATTAGCGGTTGTTTATGTTAATGAGACAAATGTTAATGAGAAGATGGTAAGAGTGGGATATGCAAAGGTTATGTATATTCCGCCTTCTGAGTTTGATTGTCGTGAGTGGGGAGGATAAGGGGATACTTGTGATAAAAATAGAATGTATTCTACATCAAAAGCCACCTATGAAAGCGCAATTTTTTAATTTGGTCTTCGAGCCAATTATCTGCGATAGTCATCATTTCAAAGCTTAGTTCCTATTCGTTTCGCTTTTCACCTTCTTCGCTTTTTCGTGTGAAAGAGGGGGCGGATAAACTGTTAATTTAAAGGTGGTAGCAGGGATAGAACGAAGGCATTAATGCTAGGGGTTGCTCAAAAGTCCTTATTCTCTGTCTTCCGGTCGTTTTCTATTCATTCATTTTTGAAAATAACTGTTACCTTGTAGGATAACATACCGAAAATAATATATATACCTAATTTCAACCTTTGATTAATATCCTCCCTGCCATTGAACACACGCCAACGGCAGGTATATAATCACTGGGAGGTTACTAAACAAAGTAACCTCTCATTACTATTTATTGTTGTGTTATGATGATAATTAGTGATACTCATGGAACGAGTAGCCCTTTTTATAGACGGGAGCAATTTTTATCATGGTCTTAAAGCCAATTTTGGAAGAACCAGAGTAGATTTCTATAAATTTGCTACATTACTGCGTGGGGAGAATCGTAAGCTCATCCGAATTTATTATTACAATGCTCCTCACAAAAAAGAAATTGATGAAGAGAAATATAAATCGCAACAAAAATTTTTCTCATTATTAGAACGCACTCCTTATCTCGAACTTAAATTAGGAAGACTTGAACCTCGTGGAGATACTTTTATCGAGAAGGGTGTTGATATTCTCCTTGCTGTTGACATGTTGAAATACGCCTATGATGACACGTATGATACTGCAATTCTCGTGAGTGGCGATGGAGATTTCGCCGCGGCGGTAAATGCCGTGAAAGACCGGGGTAAACATGTGGAACACGCATATTTTAAAGATGCTCCATCCGTTGCATTAAGAAAAGCTTGTGATAAATACATACCATTAGACAAGGATTTTATTAGCCCGTGTTTTATTTAACTATTGTCAAGTTCGTTACGATAACCTTTTGACACTACTTAAAAAATCACTCATACAATTTTTAAGGTCCGGAGTCATCAAAATCAGATAGGATTGATAAAAAGAATGCATTAATATTTGGAGGGGCTTTGATGTTCCTCTTCACAAGCATAGCATTAACAACCACCGCATCCGCCACCTCAGATGTGATTATATACGCCTTCGACCCTAACCCCGCGGGAAGCGATGCAGGTAATGTATGGGTCACTGTTCACAACCCCACCAACAAAAGCGTAGACATAGGAAACTGGACTTTTGAGTCTACCCACGGCACAACCGCAACGGACTGGATAGCCAAGGGCACTACCATCTATCCTGGAGCCTATTGTACATACACCCCTCATTATCGGTGGCTCAACAACAGCGAAGAAGCGATAATCCTGAGAAATGCGAAAGGTAAAGAAGTAGATAGAACCCCTGTTGTAAGCGATAACGAGAACGATAATCGCTATTGGATACGTAACAACTCAGAGTGGACTTTTGGCGTTAAGGAATTGGAGAAGGGGGAGCTATGGCGCGGATACGTTAAGAATGTGGTTGATGGCGATACGATTGATGTCCATTTCAACATTTACGGTATCAGAAGGGTTAGATTAGTGGGGATTGATGCGCCTGAAATAGGCGAGGACGGATATGGAGAAGCGAAGGAGTTTCTGAATGAAACATGCATGTGGGAAGCGGTTAAGCTCGATGTGGATGATATGGAGCAATATGACTCGTATTATCGGCTATTGGCGGTTGTTTATGTTAATGAGACAAATCTGAATGAGAAATTAGTGAAGGAAGGATATGCGGAGGTTATGTATATTCCGCCTTCTGAGTTCGACTCTCGTGAGTGGGACGCGGATTATACGCCTTCACCAACACAAACACCAAGCTTTGAGTTCATGTTCGCTATAATTGGTGTGGTAGCTGCGATGTGTTTGGTTAGGCGGAGAGGGCAGGTGTACGGTAATAAATAAAAAATATATATATGATGAATACCCAAGATAGAATCAAACTGGCTGTTGATTGGAGATAAAAAAGATGAATAAAAGGTATGGTGGTATATTGATTGTAAGCGTTACGATTTTGGTTCTATGTTTTGTAGCGGCTGCATCGGCAACGGACTGGACTGTGAATTGCAGCGGCGGGGCTGAGTTCACAGGGATACAAGACGCGATAAATAATGCTTCTGATGGCGATACGATTATAGTACATTCCGGTGTTTATTACGAGAATGTGGTTGTGGATAAATCGATTATACTAAAAGGGATTGATCATCCTGTTGTGGATGCAAACAGCAGTGGTAGTGCGATTACTTTAACGGATGATAGGATTACGCTCGTAGGATTCACAACAACAACCTCTGAAAGTTCGTGGCATGCAGGGATCAAGGTGATTTCTAGCAACAACACAATCACAGGCAACAATGTCCGCAACAATAACTGGGACGGCATCAGCCTCTTCTTTTCCAGCAACAACAACACCCTAACAGGAAACAATGTCAGCAACAACGATGACGGCATCCGCCTCTCCTCTTCCTGCAACAATAACACAATTACCGGCAACAATGTCAGCAACAACAACGCGGGCGGCATCATCGCCCACGATTCCAGCAACAATAACACAATTACAGGCAACAATGTCAGCAACAACAATAGGGACGGCATCAGCCTCGATGATTCCAGCAACAACACCATTACAGGCAACAATGTCAGCAGCAACTATATCGGCATCCACCTCCGCGATTCAATCAACAACACAATCACCGGCAACAATGTCAGCAACAACAACTGGAACGGCATCCACCTCCACGATTCAAGCAACAACAATACCATAACAGGCAACAATGTCCGCAACAACTGGAACGGCATCTCCCTCTATGATTCCAGCAACAACAAAATAACCGGCAACAATGCCAGCAACAACGGCTGTAACGGCATCCAGCTCTTCCCTTCCAGCAACAACAAAATAACAGGCAACAATCTCAGCAACAACGATGACGGCATCTGCCTCTACGATTCCTGCAATAACACAATCACCGGCAACAATGTCCGCAACAACGAGGACGGCATCAGCCTCTCAGAATCCAGCAACAATACCATCTATCTCAACAACTTCATAAACAACACAGATAATGCGTATTCTTATGATGCATCAACCACCATCTGGAACTCGCCATTGGAAATAACATACACTTATGACGGCAGTACATACAAAAGCTACGTAGGCAACTACTGGGATGATTACGAAGGAACAGATGCAGAAGGTGATGGAATTGGAGATACACATTACAGCATAGATTCTGATAGTGATGAAAGTGATGATTATCCCCTAATGAAGCCTTTTGAGAACTATATTCTTCCCACATCAGCACCCACATAACTGCCTACAACCGGCTGAAACTTTGTTCGCTATTATTGGTGTGCTGGCTGCGATGTGTTTGGTTAGGCGGAGGGGATAAGATAACCTTTCGTGAATAAACGATTTTCGGCGAAGGCAAATCCCCAGAGTGCAACTGTATCAGACCCAAGGGCATATTCTTTTTTATCTGCCTGCTTGTCGCCACATCAGTCCCACCTTGGTCTTGCTCCATTACAATACCTATGAGTTAATCTTGCATTTTCGGGTATAGTTTTACCACCGGCCCAATATTGCTCGATATGATCCATTGCGGCATCATCGATGTTCTGAATATTTTGACCACAAATTGAGCAAGTTTGTTCATTATCGTATAACTCTTGCTTTAATTTTAAAGAAAAGCAACGCGGTTCTTTTTGAGCAATGCCAATTATGTCTTGAAGCGTTAGTCTCCACTTATCAAATCGCGTAGTTACCGCTTGAACCTCACTTGTACCTCTATCAATTGAATCTATAAATTCTTGATCGCTTGTCATTAAGCATATGAATGCTTCACGAATTGAATCCAAATTCTGGTAGACCCTGCTCTTGTCTTCTCTTGCAAAAGAAAACATCAGAATGTCATATAAAGAGGCATTGAATTTTTTAAGCTCCCAAGATCCATTTGGATTTTTTTCACTGCCTTTGTAGAATCTTTTAAACGCGTGCGTATCCAATAGAGATTTTATTATAGTAACTGTGTTTTTAAATGCGTTTTTTAATTCAAGAGATTCCTCATTAGAGATATGTTGATATTGCCCCATCTCATCGTTAAGAAACTTCCTCATGGGTGGTTTATAGTTCAGGTAGGTAGAGTGATAAAATGCCGCAAACCTGAGAACAAGTTCATTATCTTTCATTCTTTTATCATGCCTCTCAAGTCCTAACAGATACATAAAATCCTTATCAGTAGAAAGTTCCTTTAACAATTCATTGTATGGGCCTCTAAATACACAATTTCTTAATTCCTGGTTATTTAAAGACACCGCTCCAGTATTCAATCTTTCAAATATTTCAAATTTCAAGTCTATATCGGATTCTCTCCTAAAAGTTATAGTGCGAATTTTACAATACCGTATTTTGTCTTGCAGGTCGTCATCTAAGTCTTTAAACGATTTCCTATTAAATTCTCTAAATACCTTCAAATTACTAAGCTTAAAATCTTTCCCATCTGGAAAATGCCCATCTACAAATGAGAAGAAGGCGGTTAATCGTTGTTGTCCATCTATGACATATTCCCTTCCACCATTCTCTTCAGATAGGTAGATCACAGGAATGGGTATATCTAAGAGTGCAGATTCAATTAGTCGACTTGATTTTGTAGCATCCCATACAAAATGTCGTTGAAAATCAGGTTGGATAATCAATTTTCCCCTTTTGTACTTTCCATAAAGTGATTCTATTTCAGGGTCTCCTTGATCTGTGTAGACCTTCCTCTTTGTTGAATGAACATCTATATATCCTATTTCTTCCTCTAATGGTTCATCAAATTCGAGTTCTTTTAGCTCTTTTGTAGTTTCATCCATTCTAACACCTCCTTAGGCGATAAATAACACAATTTTTGGGAAGAAAATCCCGACATCCTGCTTGCTAATTTGACATGAATACCCATGTTAGTAATATAGTCATAGTATATATAAAAATAAACTTTCCCATATTACAAGGATTCTAATTGTGGGGCATATCGGCTTTAATCGCAGGGGTTATAGTGGTTGTGGTTGATTGGAAAAGGATATTGAGAAGAGCGAAAAGCTGAAAAGTCTTTAGATTGCTACATTAATCGCCATGCTATTTATAGCGATTTCTCCACAATCTCTATCTCCTCGTCCGTCAGCCCGTACAACTCATAAACCCGCCTGTCAATCTGCGCACCAACCATCTTTATCTGCCGTTCGTAAAGCTCTTTATCCCGCTCTATTCTCACATCGTGATGTTTCTTCTGCAGTTCGAGCATGTTCTCGACCAAAGCTACGAGTTTATCGTGCTGGGCTTTTTCGGTGGGGCTTGTGAAGTAATGGGACCATTTTTTCCGTCTATCTATTCTGTTTTATATCTGCTTTTAAATTCTTCAAATGCGTCTTTTAAGTCAGGATATTGTTCTTTGCAAAGTCTTTCCGTTAACGGCAACCAATCCCCACTGATAGTTTCTTCCAATTCTTTAATATTCCTGATGACATTGTCAACATCATATCCTGACATGTATTTTGTCACAGCCGCACCCAAGCACCATAACCAGATCAGTGCTTTTTTATTCTCACCCTCCCGACCAACATAAGTTAAGTGCTCTGCAACATCTTTTATTATATCCTCTAATCCTTTCTCTGCGGCTTTCACCCCTATATCACTCAGCCCTTTGAGCACTTCCACAATTACCGCATCCTTAAAGTCGCCACTAACTTCGATTTCTTTTAATGTCTTACTTGCAATAAATCTTAAACCGTCTACTATTCCTCTTGTTGAATTGTATTTAAATCCCTTCTCAACACTTTTAAGTCCTATATTTTTCAATGCATAAACAACCTGAAGAGTTACGTACCACAATTTTTTTTCCGCTGATTTCATACCAATCCTTGATAGAACACGTGAAATAAACGATATTACATCTTCACGAGATTCCCTAACTGCACTTTCACCTATCTCATTTAACTCCCTGATTTTGTTTAGAGCCCTTGGTTTGTATCCCAACTCAATTGCCTCCATGATCTCTTCGTCTAGATTTACTATCCCAATGTCATATTTCAACACACCATTGACGCCTTTTAAAAACGGGAGTAATGAAAAGACACAGAAGACTGCAACAGCAATCGAAAAGTTTACACTCTGTCCCCAAAAGCCACGCTTAAGAACTAAAAGTGGCGTAACAACCCCAATACCAAAAATAATCATTAACAATATGGTTTCGGGTCTAAATATAATCTTATCCATCGCCGTGTATCTTCTCGTCATTTGGGCAACTACCAACGTAATCGTAAACACTAACGCAAGTATGGCCGCCAAACCTTGAGAGATTGCATTTAATATGTACCTTGCATTATCTTGCTCTGTGTCAGGATAGCAATAATATAAGATTAAAAAGACTGCTATGGCAATAATCACGCAATAAGTCCACCAATTATATTTTTCCCATTTATATCTCATTTCACGCTTCTTCAACAACCCCTATCTCCTCCTCCGTCAGTCCATACAAATCATAAACCTGTTTGTCAATCTGTGCATCAACAATTTTTATCTGCCGTTCATAAATCTCTTTATCTTGGTCCATTCTCACCTCGTGATATTTCCTCTTCAGTTCGAGTATATTATCCACCAAAGCCACGAGTTTATCGTGCTGCGCTACCTCCTCGGAGTTTGAGAAGTCTATCGTGCATATCGGAAACGGTTTAAGGTATTCCGTTTTGAATGTGAAATATCCACCTCTCAAGGTATAGCCCGTCGCCTTTAGAAAAAACCATAACAGTTTGGAATTTAGAATCCCAAGGAAAAATAGTTCATTTTCTTCCGTAGCGTCTTGAAAAATAAAACTATACACCTTCGTTGTGTGATATAAAACACCTTGTGCGTCAAAACTCAACTGACAACCAAGTGCAATTTCCGGTGTCATCAATTTTAGCGCTTCGAATTCAGTGAGATTATTTAGACGACCGTATGCGTAAAATTTACCCCCACGCATTTTTCCTCTTTCTCTATTCTCTAAGGCTGTTTTATTTTCAAGTAAATAATTCCAACCAAGGGGGAATTTTTCCTTTATGTGTTTTTGTGACATTAGCTCTGCTTTACTATTTTTAATTAGGTAAGGGAAAATAACCACATTTTGTGGAACGGGTGGAGCATACCGGTGAACATCTTTCCCCATTAAAAAGGGTTTGACAAAAGATTTTTCGATTTCAATTTCTTTCTCCAACGATTTTGAATAGCATATGACTCTGTTTTCTCTCCATTCAAGTATTTTCAAAACGTAAATTTTATCTGCGCTTGTCTGCAACCCTACGAATATTTTACGGGTTATCTTTCCAAGAGTACTATGTTGTTTTTTTAGTTTGTTTATAACTGCCCCTGTTTTTTCACCATAGAATTCCCATTTCTCACCTGGAAGTGGCTGGGGTATCGTTGCTTCCTGATAGCAATCATTTTGTGTTTTTTCCGAGATTTTGGTGACCAATTCTATTGGATTTCTCAGCTTTTCAACAGTAACATAGCGAAAAGAATCTTGTTGATTTTTAGATAAAAACAAAAGGCAAGTATAAGTTGTAGCATTTTCAAAAACTTGCTCTGCGCCAAAGTGCACGATCTCGTAAATTGCCTTATTGTTAGAAATTATTTCACGAAGAGGTTCTCCAAATTTTGCTTGAAAAAATTTGTGAGGGAGAATGCAACCAAGTAGCCCAGTTTTATTTAATAGTGAATATCCTTGTTCAACAAAAAGAGCATAGATATCAAAATTTCCTTTTGCTCCTGAGTTGTATCTATTTTTGAAATACCGAACTGCTTCGGGTTGTGTCTCTTGTAAGGTTTGGATCCGGACATACGGCGGATTCCCCACAACGCAATCAAACGGCACAATCGAATTTTTTAGTGATATAGGTATAACCCTCTTCCCATATCCAAAAATTTTTTGAAAGGGATTTTAGGAGAACCAAATAGCCCATACCCTAGCACAACCAATGATCCACAATTATGATTTGATCTTTTGCATATTCGCGCACGCACTCTTCTCAAATCATAAATGAGTTTAATAAAAGTGTCTGAAATTCGATTCCACCGGAAGTGGAACCGAAAGGTTTATATAGCAGCTCATACAACTGTTTTATAATGATTAAAATGAATATAGCAGCGGCAAGATGTGGAATAGCGTGTAAGCGGGCATTAATATGAAAAACATTTGGTGTTGTGTTAATGAGAGGAGGATAGAAGGAAATGGCGTCTTTGGATACAAATCTGAACAATTTTTCGTATTGGGAGATACTCGACACGATCTTTGAGGGGTATTCAACCGATTTCGTGTACACGGCAAAGGGAATTTTTCGTAGAACAAAGCCACCTGTGTGTCAGAAATGCGGCATGCAAATGAACTACAATGGTTATAACACGTACGGGAAAAGAGGCTTGGGTAGCGTCAATATTGGGCGATATGTCTGTCCCTCTTGTAATAATAAATATGAAGAAGAGCGTAGTTTCTGGGAAAAGTTGAAAGAGGACTTCTTTGACATCATAAGCATGATGGAGAATCTTTTGAGGCTTCATCATGTCTCATATGAAGCCATATCAGATATAATGGGGCTCATTTACCCCCAGGGACGGGATACAATCTTCAACGCGTTCGCCGATTCAGTCGAGAAAACGGTTATCCCACCCATAGAAGATTTTCAGATTGTACTCTATGACGAGCAGCATCCGAGGAAGGGCAGGACACAGAAATATCGTCTGACCCTGCTGGACGGCGTTACCGGTCAGCCAATTGCCGAGGAACTGCACGACAGCAAAAACTCTGCAACCATTACAGCCTTTCTGACGAAGTATCTGGATCCGAGCAAGCGCACATTTGTTGTTACTGACCTCGACTTGAGCTATCCCAGGGTCTTCAAGGAGTTCTTCGGCGAGAACTTGATTCATCAGTACTGTCTTATGCACTTGGACAAGCTAATTGTCGCCGATTTCCCCCGGAACACGACAATCGAGCAGGAATTGATGAAATACAGAATGTTGAACATCTTCTACAACAGGGATGCGGAAATCGAGTTCTTGCTGGGCTTGGTGGAAGAGGAGCAAGTGATGAAGAAGGGGGATAAAAAGGAGTACAGGGCGTGGCTCAGGAAGCAGATGGCGATTTTTAGGGCTTTTGTACATGAGCGGGAGCTAGAACGGAGGCGAAAGAAGAGGAATTTGGTGCAGCGCCCTTATATTGAGGCTCTGAGGGTATTTGACGAGTTGATGGAGCAAATAGATTCTTTTGAAAAGCCAGTTCGGAAGCGGCTGAGAAGGATCGAGAAGAACTGGGTGCATTTTACGGCGTTCTATTTCGTGAAAGGCGCGCCGGCTACGAACAATGGGGTCGAGAACTACTACTCAACAAGCTTGAAAACGCATAGGAAGAAGCAGCTCAGGACTGATAAGGGAATCGAGAACCAGATGAAGCTTTCGGCGATGAAGAGGGCTGGACTGCTAGGTAGATGTAAAAAAACACTGTTGGAAGCGTTTTTGATGTTCGTACCGTTTTTTGGATCACGGTTAAGGAAGACTTTTACGATTCAAGTTGGCGTGAATGAAGAGCAGAGGTTAGCGGTAGCTATCGCCTTTTTACTCGTATAATGGCCGTTTTTGATCTTTTGGTACAGTTTTGGATAAGATTAATGTGGATTTTTGACAGGAAGTCAATGTGGGATCACTTTGTGGTAGTTTAATTTGCAAACACGATGAAAATGTTGGATACGATGGATGAAAAATTAAAAAATCACTGACTTTTTCGATTGTGCCAATCAAACCCTCCCTTCCTCATAATCCCTCCAAACCCTTTCCTCTCGTCCTCCCAATCAAACACATTAACCCGCCTCATCTCCTCCTCGTTGAAAAGCGTCCCCTGCTGCCCCAACTCGTAATAATCCGGCCCGATCAACGAATTCCCGCACTTGATATTATCACCCAGATTCGGCAGCACACCCTCCAGCCCCAGCTTCATCTGCTGATCTATACTCTCCCTGCTCTCATGCTCTAGCACCTTCAAAAGCAGACTCATCTTCGTCACCTCAACCGCCTGTGAGTCAATATCAACACCAAATATATTGTTCAGAAGAATCCGCTTCTTTTCCGCCGTAGTCAAATACCACTCATTCTCCTTAACCTGAAACACCGCCTCTTTATGCTTCTTCGGCTTGTTACTAACGTACCAATCCAGATGATACCGCAACAGATACGAATACGCACCAATAAGGAAACTGCCAGACCCACATGCCGGATCCAGAATTTTTATATGTGCAATCTCCTCCGGCGTCTTCCCCTCAACTAATTTACCTACCGTGTTCTTGACAATATATTCAACAATATACTGAGGCGTATAATACACGCCACCCGCTTTTTTCACCTCCGGCTTCGTCTCCACCTTCGCCTGATGCCTCGCGGTCAGCCGAATGACCTTACCCAGAAACTGCTCGTACACATTGCCCAAGATCTCCACTCCGAGCACGGAAAATTCATATGGCGACTTTGGATAATACAGATCCTGTATAATTGTCTTCAAGACCTTGTCGTCTATCGTCAAGGCAGGTGTTATCCCATCGCCCCCAAAATCGAAATTGAATATCCCGCTATCGTATTTCGATTCTGCCAATCTAAAATGGTTCAGCAAATGCATGTACACGTCACCGCCTTCTGCCTTTGTCTGCAACTGCCCATAATGCTCAATGCCGCGATCTTCACAAATCCGCAGGAAGATTATGCGATCCAACAACTTCTGTACCGCATAGTTCAACTCGTATATACTCACATTAGGATTCCTTAGCGCTATATTCCTAGCCAGCAGCTCACGCCAGCTCTCTATCTCCTTTAAGAATTCGCTATCTACTGTCGCAGTGCCCTTCTTGCCCTTTGTTGATTGCGCGTACCGATCGAAACTGCCCTTGAGTACCGCTTCCTTTGAGAATACGTCATAGATTGCGTCAAACTTATCGAGATACTTGTCAAACGTATAGTATGCAAACCGACCTATGCTGGCTTTGTCCGTATGATTTGGTTTGATCTGACAGTTGAATACCGAGAACTCCTCGAAATCCGTTACAATAGATAACGGCAGTTTCGCGCTCCAAGCATACCGCCTCAGTTGATATGAGGGGTGGACGTCCTCTTTTATGTTCACTGCTGGTTTCTTCGCTTCGACAAAGAACTTCCGCTGTCCTCCAATCCTGAAACTGTAATCCGGTGCTCTTGTTGAATGCCCTACTTTTATTGCATCCTCGTGAACTACATCCTTGTATTGCTCTGCATAGCCTTGTTTATTGCTCACGTCCCAGCCCAAGGCTTCAAAGAACGGGTCAATGAATTCCCGCCTTACTTGTGTTTCGTTATACGTTGACTTTTTGTAAACATCAAGATTATACCGGAATCGCTCAACGAGTTCTTTAATCTTTTGCTTTCCTTGTTCTTTTGTGTAAGTCATTTACCCTATACTATATATTTCACTTTTTACATTTTATAAGTATCATTTAGTTTAAGAGCATCCACGCTTTTAAAAACTTTCATAGCTGTTCGGTTAAGTACGACACAACATAAATAATGACCCCAAAAATAAAATTAATTAGAAGTTCGTGATTTTCATCTGCGTTAATCTGCGTTAATCTGTGTCCCTAAACTACTTTTTGTATGATAATCTTTTCTTTTATTTTCTTTTGGTTTTGTGCTGTGGGCCCTAAATAAATACTTAACCGAACACACATCAGCTAAAAACGCAGTTACATCTCTTCCGGCGCTTTTATACCCAGCACGTCCAGGACGTTACTTAAGACAACTCTTGCGCAGTCAACGAGCGCCAACCTCGCTTTTCTATGCTCGTCATCTGCATTTAACACCGGGCAATATCTATAAAACAGATTGAAATACTCGGCAAGCTCACGTGCATATTTAGCAATCCGATGCGGCTTCAAATCAGATGCCACGCCCGCTATGAGATACTCGAATTTGGATAACATCTTTATCAATTCTAGCTCACTATCGTCACGCAGCAGAGCAGAGTCGTAATCATCGTCGATAAGAACGCCTTTTGCCGCGGCAGCGCGTAAAATGCTGCATGCTCGTGCATGTGAATACTGAACAAAGGGCGCACCTTTCTTCTCTATGTCCAGTGCATCATCAAAATCAAAGACTATATGCTTATCCGGTGATACTTTCACCATATCATACCTCAATGCACCAATACCAACCATGCGAGCGATTCCCGGCTTCTTGGCTTCGTCCAAATCGTCCCGCCGCTTTTCCACTTCTTCGTATGCTCGCTCCTCTATCTTCGCTATTAGCTCGTCTGCTGAGATGTATCTGCCCGCACGTGTGGATATTGAGCCGGAAGGCAAAGAAACGAACGCGAAAATGACATATTCAGGCGCTTTTACTGACAATAGTGCCAGCGCTTTTGTCAATTGCTGCGAGACCAACTCGTGGTCTTTTCCAAATACGTCTATCATCCGGTCGCATCGATTACTCTTCCAGCGGTGATATGCGAGGTCGCGAGTGGTGTAAAGCGAAGTCCCATCAGATCGTTTTATTACCAATTCCTTCTCCATGCCCTCTAATTGCAGTAACAGTGCAGTCCCATCTAATTTGACATTACCTTTCTGCATTAACTCGGTCACTACCGCATCCACTGCCCCGCTACGTACAAATTCACCCTCCAGGACGAATAGATCATGTTTGATATTCAGTCTCTTCAGTGTTTCTTTTACCCCCGTGAGACATTTATTCACTACGGCTTCATATCGCTTGACCGTAGCGTCATCTCCCGCTTCGTATTTACGCATTAGCTCGCCCACGGCATTTAAATATTCGCTGTGCTCTTCTAACTCCCGGTTCGCAGCGATATAGACGTCAGCAACAGCGTGGTCACCTTTTTTATCTGCTGCGAACGCCATTCTTCCCGCGCCCCATACTGCTACTGCTATTTGCCTGCCCAGATCATTCACGTAATATTGTGTTTCGACATCAAACCCGGCACGTTTTAAGACTCGTGCCAGAACGTCACCGATAATAGCGTTTCTTAGATGCCCTATATGCAATGGCCCATCGGCATTTGCAGAGGTATGCTCAATAATAATCTTACCTCTATTCGTCTCAACTGTCTCTAACCCGGCCCTTAGCCTCTGCAACGTCTTATGCAAGAAGAACTCGCTCACATAGAAGTTGATATAGGGTCCGGTAGCAACAGCATGGGATATTAATGTGTACTCTGCCGGCAGATGATTTACAATATCCTCTGCTATCTCTTTCGGTGCTCTTTTGCAACTGCGTGCTAAAGAGAAAGCAACGGTGGATGCGAGATCGGCATGATCGCTTTCCACTATCTCCAGGTCCTTGTACTCATAACTTGCTAATGCTTGCTTCAGTACTTTTTCCACTTCCGCTTTGAATTCGAGGAACATGTTTTTTAGATATTCTTATTGTGTATGAAGTAAGAGAGTGAAATAAATAAAAAATTGCTGCACTGCATTATGCCATGCAACAATATCTAACTTTTAATTAAATTTTGTTATCCTCTATCCTTGGCTATCAAACATCTGTGTCTTCGTAGGTAATCAAGTTGTTCTCGAAGAGATAGTCTGTTGGGTTCCAGACAGTCATCTTTGTGTTGGTTCCATCGTAGTCATCAGACAAGACAAGCCATATCTTCGCACCATCAGGATAATTAGCATCAGCGGAGTCTGGAAGGTCCATTCCAAGATCAGGAGAACCTGCAAGATGGATATTGCCACCCTTATTTGATGTTCCACTGGCAATGAGAGCGCCCGGATGATCCCCCGGCCAACCGTCTGCGTAATAGATCAGACTGTAATCCGTGTTAGGCTCAAGTTCATGTCCGTTGAAGACGAAGTCAAAGGTGGGTCCTGCCAGGTTGTATTTCATCTTGCCCCATGCGCCATCTTCAACGATGTTCCAGCCTGAGTCTTTCTCGTAAAGATACAGATGTGCTACGTTACTATTCCCGGCTTGTCCATCTTTGGCGGCCATCGCCATTCCTACTACTGCCGTAGACACCACGACCGCTGCTATAGCCAAAAGTGCTATTGTTTTTGTTTTCATTTTCTTCTTTTTCACCTCCTATTCTAATTTTTTTATTTGGGTACTTATATAGCGCTCCTCCTCGGCGCTTGCTTTTGATGCACTTACCACAACACCCTTTTTGATCAAACTTTCTCAAAGTTTGAGGGGCAAATCCCCGTGCATCTCGGATTTTTTAAACCGTGGTTTTTTCATTCTGAGGAGAATAAAAGCTATTAGCACTAATACCGCAGCGACCACCATCATTTTTTCTCCGCTTTATCACCCCCCTTATTTTATCCCCTCTTAGGATATCATTCTGTTATTCAAGGTAGCATAAATAATGAGCAGGAGAAATAAGACATATTGGAGACAATGTTAAAATGTACACATCATTAGCATGTAGTGATAATATACTCCTATCTCTGCTCGCCCGTATAAGTGTACATGGCCCAATCGAAAAATCCAGTGATTTTTTAATTTTTCATCCATCGTACCCAACATTTTTTTTTCATCGTGTTTGCAAATAGTAAACTACCAAAAAGTGATCTCACATTAACTTCCTCTCCAAAATCCGTACTATTCTTATCCCAAACGGTACCAAAACATCAAAAACGGTACGAAGATCAAAAACGCTTCCAGTAGTGTCTTTTTGCATCTATCTAGCAGCCCAGCCCTCTTCATTGCCGAAAGCTTCATCTGGTTCTCGATTCCCTTGTCAGACCTGAGCTGCTACTTCCTATACGTTTTCAAGCTTGCGTTGAAGATGGTATCCCGTCCCAGGGGATAAATGAGCGCCATTATATCTGAGATACCCTGATATGAGAAAAGATGAAGCCTCAAAAGCTTGTTAATCATGCTCAAATGTTTTTCCTAATAATGCTCGCTTGCACGTTATTCCACATCTTGCCACTGTCGTATTCTTTTTATTCGTTATAACCTGACTTTCAGCGTTGTATGGGCTACAACGCTAAAAGAGCGCATCCGCAAACCCCAACTTTTCAATAATCTCCTTTTGCTCTTTAGTGAGAACAGAAATTTTATCACGACTTTCGCCCCCAAAATCAAGAGTGGTTTTTCGTATTCTACCCAGTTCATCCAGACTATCTTCAACACCCGCCCAGCCCGTAACGCCTAAATGATGCTTATACAGTGCCAGAGCCAAATATGCAAGATAGCAGATAAAAATATAAACGTCAATATTTCCTTCCTCAAAATGCCTTACCGGCTGCATATCTAACCAGTTTTTGAAGCAATCGAAGATCTTTTCAATGACATCTTTACCAAAATACGTAGAAATGAGCTCTGATGCA
>Ga0255375_10072_pt1 | contig 17062 bp, 20 predicted proteins | sample ANMaggSeSYBR01H3_FD_182090 | JGI IMG/M metagenome (GOLD analysis project Ga0255375, IMG submission 182090) | Sediment cell enrichment communities from methane seep in Santa Monica Basin, California, United Staets - ANME aggregate JGI... | ecosystem: Environmental > Aquatic > Marine > Cold seeps >... | reverse complement strand
CAAATATGCCACCACTACCGCCAAATCCTGGACTGGAAGGCGACCTGAAGTACGAATCGAATATGGCACTACCAAAGATGTCCTCAACATCCTGAGTGTGCGTGAACTGAGACCAATCGAAACCTTCGGGTCCAAAAGCGTCATCCGCAATCCGGGACCCGATCTGGTCATACTTAGCACGTTTATCCGCGTCAATCAGCACCTCATATGCCTCAGAAATCTCTTTGAACTTCTCTTCTGCTTCTTTCTTGTCTCCCTGGTATGTATCCGGATGGTATTGCTTCGCCAGCGTCCGATACGCTTTTTTTATCGCTTTATCGGTAGCGTTCCTGCTAACACCGAGTATCTCGTAATAATCTTTCTTTGGCATATACTATACAATCATGTTTTTTCATTTATTTATATAGAAAGGATTTGGCTCTTTCTTATCTCCCGCATTCTTTCAACTTTTTCTTTCACGTACTTCCCACTAATTTTCGCATTTAGGGTATCACGTATTTATGATTTTATCGCCAAATATTCCGGGTCTTTCTTTATTTTCTCTTTTAGCTTCTTTAACGTACGATAATTGATTAATGCAGGTTTGTAAGATGGGTCGATATCAAGCGATTTCTTAAGGTGCTTCTCAGCCTCCTCATACTCCCCCTTTGAGTAGATAAATAACACCTAAATTGCCATAAGCCTTCGCCGAGGTCTTATCAATGCCCGCAACATACTTGAACTCCACGATTGCTGCGTCCCAATCCTCATTCACCATAAGCTCGGTACCTCTATGGTACCTCTCTTCGAGTTCGAAATACGTTTCTTTGTTGATTCCGGGCTTATTAGCCAATTCGAGCTCTAAAAGCTCTTTAATTCCGGTCAGGACTTTTTCTGCATTTTCCTTCACTTCTTCATCTGGATTCAATGCAAGTGCTCTGCTAAATTATCTGTACTCACACTCACGCCACAAACGGGGCATTTAGTGAATTTTTTCTGTTTCATGTTGTTATCCTAAGGATTATCTTTTTATTGTAGATAAAGTATTATTATTTCTTTGGTAAAGCTTTCTTTAAATTAAATTCCTCATCAGTTGGTAGGATGAATTTACCCTTATCCCCTTCTTCTTTTCTACCGCGCGATGTAAATCCACTGCTGTTATTTGATTTCCTTTTACTCCTACTGCCTTACCATACTCGTTATTTAAAATCAAATCTACCGCTGCCGCACCCAAGCGGGTTGCTAATATACGATCCTGAGCGGTAGGACTTCCACCCCTTTGTATATGCCCTAATACAACTACTCGTGCCTCTGAGCCCGAGAGCGCTGTAATCTTATTTGCAATCGCTCCCGCCCCCGCTTCACCTTCGGCAACAATAATAATCCAGCGCTCCTTACCTTTTAAATATCCACTCTCAATGTCATGGCACATGTCGTCTAAATCATACGTTATCTCCGGAACCAAAACCTCCTCTGCACCGCTAGCTAAAGCGACTTGACTAGCAATATATCCGCTCTCTCTGCCCATTACTTCAACCACAAAAATCCGATCCATACTCGTTGAGGTATCTCGAATCTTATCCACTGCCGCCAAGGCAGTATTTATTGCGGTATCCGCGCCAATAGTAATATCCGTGCCATTAATGTCATTATCAATAGTTGCTGGTATCCCAACACAGGGGATATGCCACCTTTCCCATAGTTGGATTGCGCCCCGATAAGTGCCATCTCCGCCCAGAACAATTAGGGCATCGATTTTATTCCGCTTTAATATCTCAACCGCCTTACGCTGTCCTTCTTCTGTTAAAAACTCATCACACCGAGCAGTCCCTAAGATCGTACCTCCTCTATTTATAATCCCTGCAACAGAACGGTGGTCTAAAGATTTTAAGTCGTCGTTGATCAAACCAGCATAACCGCGATAGATACCTATTACCTCTAAGTTGTTGTGTAATCCGTATCTTACCACACTGCGAATAGCAGCATTCATCCCCGGGGCATCGCCACCACTGGTTAACAGACCGATACGCTTTATCATCATTTCCCTCTTCCTACAATATTAGTGATCTCGTACGTATAAAATGTATAGGTATAACTGAATTGTGACGCGTAACGTCAACAATCACGAATGCCATTGAATTTACTATTCTCTTTTTATACTATACCGGAGTAAATATGATATGCACATGGCAAAAACATTAAAAGGAGATGGCATTTAACTTTAGTTTATTTAGAGGAGTAAAAAGGAGAGATGGAAGAAAGAGGCGAATTTGGACCTATAGCCGGGAATAAATTGTTTGGTGCTTTGTACAATACAGAAGGGCTAATAATGGCTGCAAATACCAGGATCGTGCACGGAGTTGCAAAAGGCATATTCCGAGCAGCGAAAGATTTGAGAGCCGCAGTTATATTCGAGCTCGCGAAATCAGAGTGCGATTTGAAGGGTGGATATACCGGATTAACACCGCAAGAGTTCTCGAATGCCGTTTGCGAGATTGCGAATGACGTGGGGTTTGGTACCTGGGCTCTACATGCTGATCACATAACGGTAAAGAAAGGGACGGAAGAAGAACTAAAGGACGTGAAGGAATTAATAGAGGCACAAATTGCGGCTGGCTACACGTCATTTGCAATAGACGCTTCTTTTTTGTTTGACTTAAGTGGGAAAACGACTTTGGCGGAACTGCAGCGGAATATTGATGTGACCACAGAACTTGCGAACTTCATTAAGGAAAAGATGGCGGGTAGAGAGTTTGGCTTAGAAGTAGAAGTGGGCGAGATAGGGAAGAAGGATAAAGATGGATTGGTCCTTACAACGGTAGATGAGGCGGCTACGTATATTACCGCGTTGCACAAGCGGGACATTTATCCGCAGGTGCTGGCTATTGCAAATGGGTCAACGCATGGCAACATATATGATGCGCAAGGCAATCTCATTGAACAGGTATCAATAAATATAGAGCGAACGATAGAGATAGCGAAGGCAATAGAACCGCTTAACGTGCGAATTGCACAGCATGGTATTACAGGTACCCCGCTTAAGTTCATAAGCACGAAGTTCCCGAAAGGTATGATACTAAAAGGCAATGTAGGCACGTTCTGGATGAATCTGGCATGGGAAGTATTAGAGATATTTGAACCTGAGCTGTACGAAGACATATGGGACTGGACTTTGAAAGAATACCGAGAAGAAGCAGCAAAGAAAGGAATAACGAAAAATGACGAGATTTTTGGTAAGTACAGTAAATTCGCAATAACTGTATTTAAGGACCGCATATACAGCGTTTCCGACGATACGACACGAGAGCTAGAAGCGAAAGCGTACGCAGAAGCAATGATGTTCTTTAAAGCTTTTGGTGCTCTGGGTACCGCGGACAAAGTCTTATAGGTGATTATCTAAAATAGGATAGCTAATAGCGATGCTATGAGGTATGTTGGATTACCTCCTCATACCCAGTCAGACGTCTCTTGGTTGAGCGTACGTTTTGCCTCTTCATCGCGGCGTTTATGCTCTTTCTTTATCGCCACCGCACGGTTGAAGTACTCATCTGCTTTCTCATCATCGCCCGTAGTTTTGTAAATCTGCGCCAGGTTGTAACAAGTTGATAAGCCCTCGTCCATTAGATATTTGCTGAGATTCAGTGCAGTGTTGAAGAATCCCATCGCCATATCATATTGCTTTAAGCTCGCATAAGCAACGCCACAATCGTTACAAGCCTTTGCCAGTGTCGGACGAAGTGGATCTTTCTGCACAATCTCTTTGTAAATTTCTATCGCCTCCTCGAATCTCCCCTCATTAAGACGTTCTTCTGCGTGACTAAGCATCTCTTCTGCAGTCTCTTTGCCATCTCCCCTGCCGCTTCTTTCTTCTGCCATAACAATATATATCTATGATAATGCATTAGAGCATATATAACATTGGTATTTATATGCAGACAGGAAGACACAAAAATAGATATACCCAAATGTTAGACACTGATTTAGACATATTGCACGGATTTATTTTTTTTCTGCGTTATTGTCAGGCGATTTTAGCCCAGCTTACCTGCGTCTTCTCTCACGCGCATTCGCAATCGTTTATGTATTGCTATTATCTCTTCCTTTCTTCTTTCGTCTGCACGTTCAAGATTATGGAAATAGGGGAACGGGATAGTCCCACCCGTTAGAAACTCCTTTATATCCGCTGTGACCTCGCCATCAGGAATAGCCACAGGATCCGCTTCAAACCCCGCCCTGTTCTCTTCCCAGTTCGTCACCATATCCATCACTGCGCCTTTACCATCACGCACAAAAGCATTGCAGACCATAAGAAGAACTCGTATATCGTCAGATGCGAGACTTACATTGGCATACGGGACTGCATATTCGTTACCATTGAAGACGACGGATATTCCACCGTGTGCTGCCACCTCGTTTAGCATCTTATAATCGGTGATGCTGTCGCCAACAGCGATGACATCGCTCAACGCTACCCCCTTCTCTTTCGCTATCGCCCTCACTGCATCTGCTTTCCTTTCTCCGCCTACCACCTTAGTCGTAAAGATGTCAAAGCCTAGCGAAGGGAGTTGAGCGAAAAAGAACTCGTTTAGACGATTAACTATGCGTTCCGTGTTCTCAATGTCCGAATAAAGCTCAATTATATCTTCTTCTGCTTTTTTTATTACAGAATAGACGTCTTTTTGTATGATTCGCTCTAAATCCAACTTCGTGCACATAATCTTATCTTCGGCGATTCCCAGTTTGCGACCTATATTGTATGCGTGCTGCTCGTAACTCGTGGATATGATGTAGATGTCCCAATTCTCAGCCTGTAACATCTCAAACAGATATTCGGCACCTTCGACTATCTTTGCACGTTCTGATACCGCCAATATATCTTCTTTTGTTATACCATGCAGCAAGAAGAAAGGCACAATTAAAGCAAGGGTATCCCCGGGCTCGTAGCCGTTCCTACCTTCTAGCGAGATAATATCGTCATATCTGCTTATAACCTCAAAAACAGATGCGCCTTCTTTTCCTATGAGTTGCATCACGTCATATGCGTTATCTTGTGGCGATAGCGGTCCTTCAAGGTCGAAACATATTGTCTTTTCCATTGTGAATATGTATGTATAATTATATTGCGTTCGTACAAATAAACCTTTCTTTCAAAAAGAAAGCTTTACCAAAGAAACATGTTTTTTTTGGCAAAAAAAAAATCAAATTTGATAGCCACAGAGACCACAGAGCACACAGAGGGAAAATACTCGGTGGCAAAAATACAGTTTTTATATATAGAATAAAAAAAAGAATTTAATTAATTAATTGATTGAACATAGGCTACCCTAATATTGTTATAGTATGCTAAGTCGAAAAGCGGAAGATTATCTCGAAGCGATTCTGAACATCACAGCAAAGAAGGGTTATACACGGGTGAAGGATATAGCATTGGCGTTGGATGTTAAGCCATCAAGCGTTGTGGAGATGCTAAAGAAGCTGAACGATATGGATTATGTTGTATATCGGAAATACGATGGCGTGATCTTAACATCAAAGGGGCGAGAGTTAGGAAGCGTGATAAAGGACCGGCATGATACTCTAAAGGCACTTCTGGAAATAATGCAGGTGCCCGAGAGAATAGCGGATAAAGATGCATGCATAATGGAGCACGAATTGGAGACGAAAACGATAGAGCAGTTGAAGAATTTCGTGCGGTTCGTGCAGTCCGCACCGGATTATCCTCAATGGCTTGATCACTTCAAAACGTTCTGTGAGACCGGAGAGCACCCCTGCAAAGTGGATAAGCGAAAGAAGATCGGTTCTTTGGAACAAGAAAATAAATTATTGACACAGATTAACACTGATTAACGCAGAAGAAATTAAATCCGTGTAAATCTGTGTAAATCTGCGTCCTAAATAGTTAGAAGTTATATACAAAAGTAATCGAAAAGCTTTTTATACGTAACTCGTTTCTACCTATCTTTTAATATTAAAATGCTAAATGTTAGTATCAGACATCCTAAATAAATAAATAAACAATTTTATAAGTAAGCGGAAGAAGGAAACACGAAAATGTTAGCTATAGAAATGAGAAAAGTCATACTTTTTATAGCGGTTCTTATCTTCGTCATGGCGGCGTTGGTCGCACCATCAAATGCAGCCACAGATGCCAAGATCGTAATAGTTGATGTCACACCAACCGAGCTTGCGCCTGGAGACATAAAGGATGTCACGCTCACTGTGAAGAATCAGGGCGGCAGGGACGCACGCCATATCACAATGAATTTTCAGAACGGCGACCATGTCTCCCTTATCGGATCATCCACAGTTCACATCGCATCACTCAACGCATGGAGCTCAAAAGAGATACCCATCACGATTAAAGTAGAGGACGAAATCGAGGAGGGGGCATATCCCATTCCTATTGAGGTCACATTCGATGAATACAGCTACAATGCCAGTGAGGGTTTTGTAACTGAACCTATGGACATGACACGCATTACAATCGTCTTTAATGTAGAAGGCACAACCACGCTTGAGGTTGCCGATGTCGCAACAAACCCGCCTGAACTACGAGAAGACAGCGAGAATAATAATGTGACCGTCTTAATAGATAATTCGGGAACTGCGAAGGCGAGGTCGGTAACCGTCAAAATTGACCCCACCAGTCCGTTTGAGGAGGCATACTCGGGTTCTACTTCAGACTTTACCGAAGAGATTCCGGCACGTAAAAGCCACCGCTTTGGATTTGCACTCGATATAGAAGACGGCGCGAAAGAGGGGTATTATACCATTTTGCTCACTATTGACTACATCGACGAGGATGACCAAAAAATTTCGCTTGATAAGAGCATCACCTTGAAGATCGCTTCGCAGGCTGACTTCCGGGTCGGAGAGGCGACAACTAATCCGGCCGCAATTACTCGTGGTACGGAATTCAGAATTAATGTCCCGCTCAAGAATATAGGGAACAAGGATGCGGAATCCATAAAAGCCATATTAAAGACCAAATCATACTTCACAGGGACAAAAACAGATTATCTCGGCGATATAGAACCGAGCTCGGAAAAGATAGCCACCTTTGAGCTTGAAGCAGACCGTGACACAATCGCAGATAACTACGAGACCGATATAAGGATCTATTGGGAAGATGGCGATGAACGACTCGATACAATCGAATCCTTCAGGTTGGTTGTAGTATCAGGAGAAGGCTCGAATACCGGAATCATGGCTATTGCAGCAGTTGCATTTATTCTGATTGTTGTCATAATAGGAGTTTTCATCTATTTCAAGAGGAAGAAAAGAAAGGGCGAATGAGTCATAGTCATAGAGTCCTAACGCGCTGGGCAGAAATTTCAAAGTTATTAATGTTGATATTGGAGAGGGGGAAGCGAGGATGATCGAAGAGGTACTCAGTTTCTATGCTAATGTCTCAAAGAAGTTTTATCCAATCATAATAGTTTTGGCGATCGTCATTGCAGTGGTTGCGCTGCAACAGGCGACCGAAACCAAGATCAGTACGGACTATCGCGGATTCTTCTATCCGCACACACCGGGAGTTACCGAGGCGCGAATAGTCGAAAGTGGTTTCATGGGCACTGACTCAGTGGATATCCTTATTGAGGCGGACCGCGTCTTAGCCCGCGATGTTTTAGAGGAAGATGTACTGGCGATGACAGCGGAGATAGTGGATGTCGTCTCGTATGTTCCGGGCGTTTTCCGGGTTTCTAGCGTCTTAGACCTCGGTAAATCGAGAGATGAGATCATGGGCAAATCCGCCGCGGAAATCGGCGAATACGTGAGCAGGGAGCGTCAGTACTCCGTTGTCTCTGTTGCATTGGATTCTGCCGAGGTGCCGGACCAGGCCCAAATGATGGAGACGTTTCAGAAGACGGTGGCAAAGGTGGACAAAGCCGTGGGTACGGAAGTAACCGTCAGCGGATTCCTAGCCATGGGCTATGCCTGGGAACAAGCGATAAAGAGTGGTTTTAGTAAATCTATACTCTTCAGTGCATTAACCATCACAATAGTTCTCTTCTTCATTTTCCGGAATCCAGTAACTGCTATTTTTACTATGATCCCTATCTTCGTCGCTGTCCTGGCTGCCTTTGGAACCATGCACTTCATAAATGTTCCTTTGAACTTCTTGACTGTCACTTTCGGCGCCATCACCCTGGGCCTGGGAGTGGATTACAGCATCCATCTCGTTCAGAGATACCATGAAGAGCGGGAGAAGGGGAAAGAAAACGCATTGAACATTGCATTTGCTAAGATCGGTAAGAATACGATATTTACAAGCCTAACAACGATGGCTGCCTTCTCCACCTTTGCTATTGGTGGATTGAGGATGGTGGTGGAGTACGGAGTGATGTCCCTTATCGCGATATCATTCTCTGCCCTCTCAGTGCTATTATTTTTGCCATCGTTCATTGTTCTCGAATCCAAAATAGGCATAAAGCCGCTGGATCTATCTAAAATATCAAACGCTCTTGGACTAAGGGGCTTCATACCCAATATGATGACAAGGCTTACAGAATTTTCAGTGAAGAAACCGATTGCCGTTATCTTCTTCTTTGGTGTGGGTCTCATGCTGGTCTTCTACGGTATGACACAGATAGAGACCCGGACAGAGGATGACATCTGGTTTCCGCAGGATAACCCTGCTATAATAGCGAATAATATCATAGAGGATGAGTTTGCGAGATACCGCTACGCCACGATTCTGGTTCTGGCTGACGATGTCAGGACCTCAGAAGTTATGAAGACCATGGCGGAAATCAAGGCGGGCGTGGAGAGCGTGCCGCATGTGGTCGAGGTTACGAGCATTGCCAATTTGCTTAATCCCGTGCCATGTGAGAAGAACGAAATAGAGCGTAAAATCGCAGCTCTGCCTTTTGATCAGAGGCGACAATACGTTACTGAAGATTACACCGAAGGGCTGATGCTAATAAAGCGGGATGAAGATATGGATGACCCAGAGGTCAACAGATTTATAGAGGAGGTCCGGGACGTTCTGGATGGCGTGGAAGCACCAGGAGACGCCGTTTTTGTTGCGGCTGGTTGGGATGTAGTTAGTACGCAGATGGAGGATCTTATGCTGGAAGGTAAGACCCAGGCATTCATGATGAGTTTGGTGGTCGTATTAGTCCTGCTTTTTCTCGCACTGAGGAGTTTTTTGGGCATAATACTTGGGCTTTTACCTGTCATACTCGCAATTATCTTCGCCATAGGTATTTCGGGTCTCGTTCATATCCCCGATACACCACTGACTGCATTGATGGCCCCCCTGTTGCTCGGTTTGGGCATTGATTACAGCATTCATTTCATGGCGCGATACAAGGAGGAGCGGGAGAGTGGCGAAAAGTTAGAAGACGCACTGCGAATCACTTCTGCGACCGTAGGAGTGTCAATTGCCCTCACTTCTATCACCACGACGTTGGGCTTTTTATCACTGATGACTATGTCGCTCGAGCCGGTACAGGATTTCGGCAAGATTGCTGCTATCGGTATAATTTTATGCATGTTCTTTGTGCCTGTCATTACATCAGTGGGGCTTTTATTCCACGAACGAGTTATCAGGCGGGCACTGTCATTCTTTTCTTGGAGGACGTAGATAGAGATGTACTGTACAGAGTGCGGGACAGAGAATGAAGATACAGCCGAGGTCTGCAAGAGATGTAATGCTATCCTTACTCCGGGAAGCAGTCAAGGTCTGTCCGGCAGATTAGGTCTTTCGGCCTACTCTGATCCGTCTGTCGGGCTGCTAATCATATCTATCGGGGTTGTTTTAGTAATAGTCGCAATTCTACCCTTCTTCCTACTCGAGACGGAAGGATTAATAACGATGGAACGCACGAGGCTCATTATCACGCTGCCGCTGGCATTTATTGCTATCCTGCTTATCGTGACGGGTTTTGTGGTTTACCGAGGCTATCGCAAGAGAGGCAAAGTGCTGCACAAGGTGGAAGAGGACTACCAGGCTCTTGTGGAAAATGCAGAAGATGGTATCTTCACGTTAGACCAGGATGGTCGGTTCACGTATGTGAATATTAAAGGCATGGGGCTGCTTGGGTACGCTAAGGATGAGTTGGTGGGCCGTAATTTCGTCACGGTTATTGCACCTGAGTACAGGGAAGCTACAATCGAGAACTTTCGGAAGCGGCAGACTGGAAAAGGGGTTAACAGATATGAGATAGAGGTGATAACCAAGGATGGGAGTAGGATTCCTATTGAGCTCAATACGAGGACGCTCGAATACAAGGGCGAGTTCATGGGGGTCGAAGGCATTGGGCGAGTGATAGAGGATAAACGAAAGGTTCTTTTGGCTAAAAAGCGGTTATTGGGTGAGATACGAGGGGATGTAAAGAAGTAGTATAATATTATTTTTCATCTGCCAGGCTATTATAAATAACCTGCACTTGTATCATTTTCCTGTTATCTTTACGTACGATACGGATTAACGCGGATTGCACCGATTGAATCTGGCATCTGCATGTAACACATCATTATTCGATAGACTCATAAAGCTCGGTTGTAGAGAGAATGAGCATGAGAAGTCCGCACAGTGCGGAAACGATAAAGGCGCTTAGACCCTGCTCTACTGGTCCCGGATGCACAATCTTGTTGTAACTTGCCAGTGCTACGCCTCCTACCGATACGAACATCATCACAACAATGAATAGCGAAACTAACCTCCCCCTGTCGTATTTTAGCCCCAACCAAATAAAAACGCGTATGGATTATTTTATCTAATCTCATTAGTCAACCTTCTTCATAAAACATGATACGCGTCCAGTTTTAATTATTTTGTGCTTTTTCCTTTACTATCCTATCAGCTTCCAAGTCTTGAGCAGCACAATTAAGCCATATATGCCAACCCCGAAGAGGGTCAAATCAACATAAAAGCCGAATCTGAGAGGTGCGCCAAGACCTGCGCAAAACGCCCACCACAGAAGCGGAATGAAGAGCAGAGTAAGTGTCAGCCGATCTACTTTCGGCTTTTGTGCTAACAGCGTTCCGGAAAGGAGTGCCAGAGCAAATATAGTTGCCGGACATGGTGCAACTGGCAGTACCGTTTACATCCTGCCTCTGGGAAACGGATAGTAATCTTGTTTCTGAACACGTCAACGGCAAATAGAACTCCTGCAATAAGCATCGGTATCCCGCCCGGGACAGCCGAATTTTTCATATACATAAAGAAAAATACAGCGCCATTCCAGAAGAAAATGATCGCCAGACACGCCTTCATAAGTGCGTTTGTCTTATCGCTTGGCTTAATAATCAAAAGATAAGTGCAGATGATTACTGCAAGCCAGAATAGTATTAGTACTGGAAGCCATGTCGTGTTGTATGCACTAAAAATACCATGCCATGTTTCTGCAGTTGTCATTTTTTACCATCTGACTTTTAAATAGATGAGTGTAGATAAATACCCTTTATTTATATTTTTGCAATGGCGTATATATAGTCGCACCTAAAAGCCGATGGGCGAATTTGCGGAAATCTTTGATTTTCGTTTTATCGGCTGTTGTGCGAGTGCGAAGCACCGAAGCCAGATACGCTCTGTTAGACGATAGTGAGAACACAGGAGCATTTTGTCATTCCTTTTTATCTCCATTTACTTCCTACAGCGCCTTATAAATTTATTTCACTATTTGATTCCACGTACAATTATTATCTTGTGCCCCTTAAATCCCTTTGAGTAGGTAATAGAACTCTCCGAGAACCCTGCTTCTTGAAACATAGCTTGTATCTCTTTACCCGTATAGAGTCTGATCCTATATTTTTTGATATATTTCGTATAATCTACCCCATCTTCTGCGTTCCACTCCACACTAATGACGAACCGCCCTCCAGGGTGTAATACTCGATGAATCTCCTTTAGTGACTCCAAGGGCTTTGGCAACAAAATGAAAGTCGCGATTGCTGCGGCAGCACTAAATTTTTCGTTTTCCCATGGGAGTTGAGATGCTTCACCGTGTCGAAATTCTGCGGTACTCGCATCGACACGTTCTTGGTTATATTTAGTTGCCAATTTAACCATGTCTTCGGAGTGGTCCAGACCTGTGATGCTGCGAACATGTGATGCATACGATCTCAAGAAAATTCCAGAACCAAAACCTATCTCAAGAAAATCATCTTCTGGATGAAGGTCCAGTACGGTAGCCACATGCTTGTATGTGGTTCTAAGCCCTTTTGCCATGACTCTGACTGCAATCCTACCCCAGACGCCTCTAGGCTTTACATTTTGTGGGAGATTATCCTTTGATTTATTCATAACTCCCTTTCACTCCACTCGAAGAACATTCCAAGCGTGTTTTCACATCTCATTTTCCGGATAAATGCATCATTCTGAGTTTCAAAGTATTCCAGATCAAGTGCCCCATGGACACGGTTATTGTACCACTCTGCAAACGCATTTGATCTTTTTGTCTGTCTGTTAGCTTCACCATAAGTTGAGGTGAAGCTAAGCTTCTTGACGAAATAATTTTGGGACTCTACAAAAAGAACCCTCCTTCCATATAGTTTCTAACAATGACCGAGCTTTTGTTGGTTCTTTCTGGATAAACTTTCCTATCCCTGCAGCCATTACTCTCAAAATTGGAAGTGGAACGCCAAAAAACTTGCCAGTATCCGGAATGATCCGCTGGTAATTTTTTGTCGCTTCTTTATCTATAAAGGATTTAAGAAGTTCCTGCAATCTAGCTGTAAATACCTCTGGCTTATCTGCTTTTTCAAGCAATTCCTTTGTCCTTTTCTGGATTTGTGATTTATCCATATTATTTCCCATCATTATCGAAAATCCGACTCCTTAGATATTCTATAACAAGTTTTATTGCCCTCTCTATTGCTATATCCCTTTGCTTAACACTACTATCGCCACTGTTCAATCGTTCATCAATAATGCCTGTCACACAAGCTGTGGGGATATTAAACAGTCTTCCCATTATAAAAAGCAACGAGCATTCCATTTCCACATTTACCGCACCTAACCTGCTCCAATAAGACACGGCCTCTCTATATCTGACCTCATTGGGCTGGTATCCACGAAATCCATCCTTTCTGCCCTGACCGGTATAAAATGTTGCCGTAGAAACGGTAATTCCGCTTACATAAGGAATCGCAAGTTTTTCCGCCATTTGAATCAATTCGTATGTCATCTTGATGTCAGGAACGGCGGGATATTCTGGGTCAGGAATAATTTGTGAAGATGCTCCGTCTAATCTTACCGCACCTTCTGAAATAGCGACTTTCCCTGCTGACGCTTCTTTACTTAAACCGCCACATGTGCCAACACGAATTACCCCTTTTAATTTTAATACCGGCATAATCTTGAATGCCTCGTCTAACATTATTGAAAGCCCTGGTCCACCTATTCCATGTGAAATTACTGCTACTTTCGTACCCTGTAACGTTCCCATCCCGGTTCTAAATTCTCGATTATTACCTATCAGTTCAGAATCGTCTAAATGAGCGGCAATTTTATCTGTTCTCTCTGGGTCTCCACATGTGACCAACCATTGAGCATCACTTACAAGATTTTTACTGATAGCCAAGTGGTATGTAGTTCGCATTTTTAATCGCTCGCATTTTGTTGCTATATTTTTTTAACCCTTTTTGCTATCAGTCTCTTTATTTTCTCATAGGAAAGTGGCGGCCCTTTTGTTACTGTTTTGGCATCCACGTATAAATCGTCTTTTTCCCCATATCGGCGCATTATTTCTTTGTCATTTGTGTTGATTGCGCGAAATATATTCGATCATTCCACCAACCTGTTCATTTTCGTCCATTGCGAGCTTCACCCTAAGACCTCTATCTTTCATTTTGTTGTACCAGATCTCTTTATGGTTCCCTGCCTCTTTCATCTCTTCACACCAATCTTCGAGGCATACGAAATATAATTGTTTGTGCTCATCCGTTAGGTCTATTACTTTCATTTTTGGTCTCTAAATTATGATGGGCTCACAGCCTTTTTTTATTTTCCATTGATGGATACCTTTCGCCTTTATTCTCTCTTTTTGCGTCGTACCAGCCGTATGATTCCCATCAATAAATTCATTCTCGGCACCTTTTGCATATAGCGTTTATAGTCGTCGTCAAACTTTTCAATGAGGCGCTGGTCTTCTTGCTTTGAAATCAAGTAAACACACGCCATGCCTGCAATCCCAATAATCGCCGTCAACCAATGTTGACTCCAGAAAATAATTGCAAGGTACATGAGTAACCAACCCAGATAGAGCGGATGCCGAACAACGGCGTAGATTCCTGTTTCAACGAGAACTTTAGTATGAACAAAGCTTTCCCTTTTTTCCACTCTACCCTTGCTGTGTAAAACAAACAAGGGTAGAAGGATCAAGACGATACCGACTGCCCAGATTATCCATCCAATGTAGTCTAGCATTTCGAGAGCAGAAGGGCTACTTACAAACCAGCTCAATACAAAGGCTAAAACCAGCAAACCACCCGCAACGTAAAATAGAAAATCTCCATTCTTCGATTTTCTTATATTCATTCTCCTACTTCCTGATTTTTTCTAATCGCTTTCCAGCTTTAAATACTTCTTTCTTCTTTTTAAACATTTATTTTTGCTTTTCGCGGGCGAAGGGCAATTTTAGATACGGTTGAGGCTGTACGACGTTCGCTGACGTAATACTACTAAATTACCTAAATCTTCAGCAAGTTTTGTGATTTCTCCCTGAAAATTTTGACATTCTCCACAATCGGCAGAGAAACTGGCAACTCTTTTTGCCATTCGAAGAAGTAAATCCAATTTATATTTTTTGTGATCTCTCTTGCTAAACTTGTCTTTGTGTTTGTCAATTTCTTTAACGACATCCTTATACCAATCCTTGTGATTTTCCATCGTATTCCGCCTTATTTAATTTATGGGCTTCATAATTTTGTATTATGTCCTAACAACTTATAGCCGAACTTATTTTGCATATATCTCATACTTCTCATTAACTGAAACTTCTCACTCATTTTTTACCTCCTGACTTTTAGATCGAAGCCGGTATATAAATAATTTTCGATGCAATGGCGTATAGCGTCTTGCGGATAAAAGCCGATGGGCGAATTTGCGAGAATCTTCGATTTTACTTTTATCCGCAGTTGTGCGAAGCGGGGATTATTTGTTTTATGCCCAGGATTTTTTTATAATCTTTGCCAATCGTTTTATCCCCTCTTCGATTTTTTCTTCATCGGAATTTGAAAAATTCAATCTTAATGTGTTACTCCCACCCCCATCAACATAGAATGCTTTTCCAGGCACGAATGCGACGTTTTCTTTTATTGCAAGGTCAACCAAGTCCAATGATGAAATCCCCTCCGGGAGCGTTATCCATAAAAACATTCCACCCTCAGGTTTTGTATATTTAATCTCCTCTGGAAAGTATTCTACTATCATAGACACCATTAAATCTCTCCGTTTTTTATATGCATCTCTTATTTTCAGTATATGTTCATCAATATCGTTATCAATCAAATATTGGTGGACAATCCTCTGCGAAAGGTAATTTGAATGCAGGTCAGACGCTTGCTTTGCGACAATTATCCTTTCCATTATATCCTTTTTTGCGCAGACCCATCCGAGCCTCAATCCCGGTGTAATGATTTTTGAAAACGAACCAAAAAGAATCGTGTTATCTTCGAGGTAAGCCCTTATCGAAGGCAAATCTTCACCTATAAATCTTAATTCACCATAGGGATCGTCCTCAACGAAAATCGCATTATGCGTTTTAAGGATATTGGCAACATCCCGTCTTCTTTGCAGGGAATAGGTTATGCCTGAGGGATTCTGAAAATTGGGAACTGCATAAAATAGTTTTATTCTATTCCGCATGAATGCTTTTTCGAGCAAATCCGTATCTATTCCGTCATCAAGTAGCGGTATAGCTTGAAATATTGGTTCATAGATAGAAAATGCCTGTATGGCTCCCAGGTAGCCAGGGCGCTCTATAACAATCTGATCCCCCTTGTCCAAAAATATTTTACCAATTAAGTCAATGCCCTGCTGCGAACCGTTCGTAATCAATATCTCGTCAGGATCTACATTTAACCCCTTTTTCTTACGATATCTTTCAGCAATGTATTCTCTCAGAGGCAAATAACCTTCAGTCGTGCTGTACTGAAGAACATTTTCGCCGTTTTCCTCTAAAACTTTTAAAGATGCGTTCGCAATCTCTTTCACCGGGAAGAACTTAGGATTTGGCAGTCCACCCGCAAATGATATGATTTTTGGATCCTCTGTAACCTTTAATATCTCCCTGATAAACGACTTATGGGCAGTACCTATCCTATTTGCAAATAATTTTTCGTTCATCTTTAGCCCATGTTAACATTAGACGATAGACATATATCTTTAAGGATTGACTTCAAAATTTTTGCCTTCGATTTTATATCAGACTTATCTACTTTTTCACTTGTAAATCTCTTCTTTGCTTCTTTAATTGCCTCGTTAATCAACTCAATCGACATTCTTGTACAGGTTTTACAGTAAAAACTCATTGATCGCCCTTCATTATAATTCTGGAGTAATCCTTCAAACAATGCTTGTCTTTGTCTTTGTTCTTCTAACCACTTTTCCAAACCAAGTTCTTTAATTTTTTCGAGATTCTCTTCTGCAGCCTTACTCCCGTATAATTCACCTCCCCATTTTCTGAATCTTATGTATCTTTCACAGGGATATTCTGTACATTCTATGCAGGTGATTACTTTTTTCTTCCCGCAGCATCTGTAAATGCTACACCAGTCGTGCTGTTTGCCCAATCGGCATCCAATGCATCTGCTTGGCGCTTTTGACTGGTATTTAGTGCATAAACCACAGTATATGCCGCAACAGCCGACTAAGTTTTTGTTTTGTTCACTCATTTTACTGCACAACTAGTGTCGCAACAGCTTAATTATGTTACATAATTATATACTTGATACTCTTACAGTATTGCATGAAAAGCTTAGAGATACAACTTAAAGAAGATGAAGTCAAGTTTTTGAACGAATTCATAAAAAAGGGGAACAAGAAAGCGCGAGAGATATTGCGTGCCAATATTCTCTTGGCGGCCAATAAAGGTGAAAAGGATAGAAGGATTGCGGAAATACTCTCTAC
>Ga0255375_10068_pt1 | contig 17469 bp, 22 predicted proteins | sample ANMaggSeSYBR01H3_FD_182090 | JGI IMG/M metagenome (GOLD analysis project Ga0255375, IMG submission 182090) | Sediment cell enrichment communities from methane seep in Santa Monica Basin, California, United Staets - ANME aggregate JGI... | ecosystem: Environmental > Aquatic > Marine > Cold seeps >... | reverse complement strand
TGTTTAGAGAGTGTTTCATTTGCTTTTTTAAGATGTACAGGCTTAAAATTACTCCGCATCCAAAACCTTTTCTATCTCATGCATGGCATCTTCATTTTTAAGTCTAAACTTGATCTCAATACGTCTTGAAGCATCTTTATCTTCTACACCATCTACTTCAATAGCATCCAAATAAGCACGTCCTGAGGCTATCATGAGAGGTTTAATGTTATGCTCTCTGGCAAAGTCCAAGCTAAGAAGGAAGTTCATGACAGCAAAAGCACGTTTTTGTGAAAGGTTTAAATTATAGAGGTACCCGCCATCGCTGTCTGTATGTCCCTCTATAATGACCCTGTCAAGATGTGGTTTTATCTTTGTATTGGTCACCAATGCACCGATATACTCTTCAAAAGCCTGCTTGAGTTCTATTTTTGCTTCTTCTTTCAGTGTTGCGCTACCACTGCCAAAAAGGATGTTTGAGGCCAATCTAAGCGAACCACTCTGTTTGTCTATGGCTATATTACTTCCCAACTCTTCTTTAAGTGCAGCAACCACTTTGAGTTTGATACCTGTGAGAGATTTTATTTTGGCTTTTTGGCTTTGTAGTTTTACGATAAGATCATCATATTTTGTCTCTTTCTCATCAAGTGCATTAAGCAGTTTTAGAAGCTTTTCATCTTTATGTTCTACTGTTTTATTCACTTCGGTCAGTTGGTCTGAAAGGACAATAACCTGCCCCTTGTAATCTTTTAGTGTTTTATGAAGAGTCTTTTTCTCTTTTTGTAACGTTGTATTGGTCTCGTTGAGAAGATTTTGTACAATAACTACTTTCTTGCTAAGTAAATCTTGTTGCGTATTGGCATCAAGAAGCATTTTATGCAGTTTTTTTATCTCATCATCTTTAAGGTTAAGATTCTTTTTGTTTTCAGCTATATGCTTATCTTTTTTATCTATGAGTTTTTTCTTATTCTCAATGTCTCTTTTCTTGTTTTCAATGTCTCTTTTCTTGTTTTCAATATCTCTTTTCTTATTTTCAATGTCTCTTTTCTTGTTTTCAATGTCTCTTCTCTTATTCTCGATATCTCTTTTTTTATCTTCTATATCTCTTTTTTTATCTTCTATATCTTTTTTATTTTTAGCAAGATATTTGTCCTTCTCTCCTAAAAGTGTTTTGTTTTTAGCCAGTGTGGCACTAAACTCATCGAGTTTGGACTCTTTTGCTTTAAGTGTTTGTGAGATCAGGGAAAGACGGTCTTCTTTATCATGCAGGTCACTTTTAAGAATGATGGACTTAGAGACGATCGCTCCTATAAGTAAGATGAAGACAAAAAGCAATCCTGCCATCAAGTCTGCATAGGATATCCAGAAGTTGCTGCCTGTATCTGTAGATTTTTTTTCAAACATAAGGTTACTTTTTATCCTCTTTGAGTGAAGCTATGTTGTTGAGTATCATTTGATTCTGCTCAGAGATGATACGTGCGAAAGTAGAGAGCTTCTCGACTGCCTGTCCTACTTCAGAATCTATCTTGTCAAAGGTGTGTTCAACACTTCCATCGAAACGCTCCATAGATCTTTGAAGGTTTTTAGCATTAGAGTTAAATCCTTCTATATTCTCTTTTATGGTTGAAACTGCATTGACACTCTCTTGTTTATCATGTATTTTATTTAGTGTGATACGCAATTCACTAGAAGCACTTTGCATATGTTTTGTAAGTTCAGTAAAACTGTTGGTAGTATCGTTTACTATAGTTGCAAAATTTTTAAGATACTGTTCATTGAGTTCTTTAATGAAGTCCATATTAAACATCTCCTTGAGGGTTTGAACTATCTCTTGGTCTTTCAGTTCACTCTGTGTATGTTCATGTTTGATCAGTTCAGCCTTTTTCCAAACACGTGAGTCATAGAGTTTTTCCAGATCATAGAGGTTTTTATCTACTTTGGTATTTCCGCTTTTTTCAAAGTACGTCCAGATAAGTGAAAGCATGATCCCGTAGATAGATGCATAAAATGCCGTTCCTATCCCGGAAAGCAGTACTGAAATCTCACGATCAAGTGCACCAAGGTCTTGGACTGTAAAGTCTGGCATGGAGAGTGCAATGGCAATGAACGTACCTAATATCCCCAACATAGGAAAAACAGAAGGTGCTACACGTGCAAAGTTGTCATTACGTATATCTTTATAATATTCACTCATAAAATCTTTTACATGTAATGTAGATTTGGTTCTACCCATAATAGTCAATGCATTAGCTCGTAGTTCAGTCTGTAAGCTCTCTTCCATCGCAGCAAAGGAACCTCTCATATGACAGGCGGCATAATTGGCATTATGCCGTACAAAGAACATGAATACGATAAAAATAAATGCTATCAGAAACAATACATGTAACTCTACTTTCAGAGGAACAATGCCCATATAACCCAAAACAAGCCCTACAAGAAAGAGTAAAGGTACTAAGGCTATGACGAAGGAGTGGGAAAAGCATGATTGAGAACTGTTATTATCGAGTTGTAACATATAAATATCCTATTTTTTATAAATAATGTTAGATTATACTTTCAATTGTGTAAATAAATCATTAACTTTATATAAATTAGAACGCATACGGAGCAAAGCCCCCGCATACTACGTTGATACTTTGTTGTACGACTCAGCATTTAGTGCTTCGCTTGCACTGCATTTTAGATGCTTGTACCCCAAGGGCATTTCCGCTGGGCACTTCAGCAGTAGGCTCATGTGACTGGTCGCATTATATGTTTGATATTTCCAAAGTCATCACTTCACCAAAAGGAACATCTACTTCTTCTGGCATCACCCACATCACGTCATACGCAGGCTCCATCTCAGGGAATGTTCCCATTCCATCTGTGAAATATAGCAAAAGTGTAGGATAGTTTATCTGTTGGTCTATGTACTCAAATACTGGACGAAAATCTGTTCCTCCTCCTCCACTTACTTCATACTCTAAATTCTCACCGGGAAGAAAAATTTTATGTGATTGAATTTTAACATCTGCTGTGAGCAAGTCAATCTCATAATTTGGATAACTCTGCATGATTAAGTTTACTTCTCCTAAAAATACGGACAAGAGTGTTTCATCTACAGAACCGGAAGTATCTATGGCAATGACTATACGCAAAAGGTCGGAACTTAGGCTTGGCAGGTAGATACCTCGATAAAGGTACTTCATGTTCGGAGGAACAAAAGAGTATGTACTTTTAGCATAAGATGCAATGTATCCATATAAAAACTCACGCCAGTCTACTTTATGTGAAAAATACTCAGGTACAACAAGATTCAAATCTTTAGGTAAAGTACCTTGACGGTTTAGCTTTTGGAAAATCTGCTCAAACTGCTCTTTCAATTCCTCAGACAGCTCTTCAGGATTTTGAGAAGATGTAGAGGAAGACTCCTCCTTATCTTTACTGTTCTTATCATACTTTTGTTCTGATGCATCAGGAGAAGCTACATTCTCTTGTTGCATATGAATATTTTCATTATGCACATCATCACCCTCCATGATCTGCTCGATCTGATCTTCCATCCCAAATGAATCATTCATCATTTCATCACGGAGTATCTGGTACACTTCTTCAGCATACATACCATCAAATTTATGTTCATAATTCGCATATTCTGGCAGTTGCATTCCGTTATTTACAAGCATACTGTTGACAACATAGTCAGTTGCTGTCTGCCATAACCATTGTGTACGACCAGTACTGCGATGTTGATGTTTCAGCACTGCATGCATCGCACCATTTGCCATGATAAATTCGACTTCTGCCACATCAAGACGATCAATATACTCACTATTGTACCTTAGAGTTTCACCATCACTTGAAAAGGTAAGTAGTTCGTTATTCTGTCCCAACTTGAGTGAAGAAGCAATGGTTCCAAAATAAGGATGATCCAACATCAGTCTGGCTTTGGCTTTTTGTATCTTCTCTAAGTGCGTCATTCAAATTTATGTTTTATGATCTATCCGTATGATAAATTATATCTGTCTTCTCTGTGTTTACTGTATTATCAACGCTGGTAAAAAATACTTTATTGGCTTTTTTATCTTCTTTTATGAGAATATATTTTTCTACCATTTCAAAAATAACGTCCTGAATAGAGGATCTAATTGTCTTAGGTTCTGATACTACACAATAGGTATCACTCTCTCCATGCAAACGTATATTTGCCATGAGGATCTCTGCAAATTGTTTTCCACCGTGACTATCTGTAGACTGACAAATGATGACATACACATTATTTGCTTTATCAAGCTCAAATAAGACATCTGATTGACGCTTCCATTTTGGAAGTAAATGATCCAACTTGACATCATCAGAAGATAATAAAATCATAGTAAGAGACGACTCTCCTCTGTGATTCATAAGATAATGAAAAAACTCCATAGTTGTTTTTAATTCATCCATCATTGTTTTTGCCAATTTCACTTCATCTTCAGGAAATGCAAGATCACTGTTATTTCGTCTCTTTTCACCCTCATAACTAATCATAAAAACCTTTCTTAAATAATAGAATCACAAATTTATTCAGATAATTATAACAAATTTTGATGAATACTAGTTTTATACTTTGATTTAAATTTTGGAAAGCTTCGATGTTATCATTCTTCTCCATTTTTAACACAAAAGCTATCGTCACGAAGTATGGATACTCCAATATCAGGCTGGCTTCGGCTTTGGATATCTTTTCCAGATGTGTCATAGTGGGATTACGGCCAATTATTATCAACAAAAGCAGTATGCAATGTGAATGTTTTTGTTATACTTTTAATAGAGAATAATATAAGGGCACCTCTAATAACCCTATACGTTCATAATGGGTTTTGCAAATGTAAGATTTTGCAAGAGACTTTCAAGTCCTAGCCATAGCTAAGATGATGTAAGTATCTTGTGAAAGATTGCGTTTGCAAAACCCACCCTGTGGGCATCACTAGCTTTCGCCTATGCGTTGTTACTCTTTCTTGACTTAGCTACGGCTAGGACTTCAAAAGAGTGCCTAGCCTAGACAAAAGCTAGTGATGTTATGAACGTATAGGGTTATTAGAGGTGCCCATAAGGTATCTGATGGGCGCAGAGATAAGCAAGAGAGAGTTTACAGAGCAAGATTTCATAGCGTTTAAAAAAGCGTGGTTAAGTGAACTTGAGTATGTCAAATCATTATTTGATAAAGGCTCAGAAATATTTTCAGACAGATTCCGTATTGGCTATGAACTGGAAGCCTGTATACTCAACAGTGCCAATCTGCCTGAGCCTATAAACAAAAAAATACTTGATGATATAAATTCCCCTCTTTTTACAAATGAACTTGCAAAGTATGATCTGGAGATCAATGGAAATGTTTTTGAACTTGATGGTAAAGCACCTCAAAAGTTAGATAAAAACCTCTTATCACTTTGGCAATTGGCACAAGACTCTGCTAAAAAATTTAATGCAAAGCTTGGACTTTTTGGTGTCCTTCCCAGTCTGAAACTTGAGCATTTTGACAAAGAGTTGTACCAGTCAGATATGCATAGATACACACTGGTATCTCAGCGTATGAAAGAGTTAAGACATGAAAGTGTAAAGGTTCTGTTTCATGGGGAGGACGAAGTCTCTTTAGAAAAAAATGATGTGATGCTTGAAGCGCTTGGAACATCACTCCAGATCCACTTTCAAATTCCTTTCGATGAAGCAGTTGAATACTATCATGCCGCACTTTTGGCATCTGTTATATTGCTTGGATTTGGTGCGAACTCCCCTTTGGTTCTGGGTAAAAGGGCTTGGCACGAATCCCGCATTGCTATTTTTGAACAATCTGTAGATACAAGAGACAAGCAAAGAAGAGATGATGGTGACGAAAGAAGGGTACATTTTGCACATGGTTATATAGACTCATGGATAGACCTGTTTGAGCAAAACAGAGAGTTTAAGATCATTTTTGCAGATGTAAAGAACAAACCTAAAAGCAAACTACACCATTTTAACCTTCACAATGGCACAATTTGGAGATGGATCCGCCCTATTTTAGACAAAGACAAAGATGGTAAACATACACTGAGACTTGAACTTCGCGTACTACCGTCAGGACCAAGTCTCATAGATACCCAAACCAATATATGGTTTTTCATAGGTCTCATTCAAGGCTTGATAAAATCAAAGATAAATCTCACTAAAATACCATTCGAAAAGTTAAAAGATGATTTTTACTCTGTAGCTAAAATGGGATTAGAGAGTGAGTTTAATGAACCAAAAAATGGTAAAAAAGTCTCTTTGAAAGAGTGGATCTTAAATGATGGACTGGAACTTACAAAAGTGGGGCTTGACTCTTTTGGCATAGATGATGCAGGTGAGTATCTGGACATAATAAAGGAAAGAACTTCAAGTGGACAAAACGGTGCTTCTTGGCAACTTGGACATTTTAAAAAATTCAATAGCATACCTAAACTTATGGAGGATTATATGAAAAATTTTGAACAAAACATTCCCGTACATAGATGGAGTCTGTAGATGAAGAGCAATTTAACGATACTGGACCATATACCAAGTGCATTTCTCTCCATCTCTCATCGTGATATCAAGGATCTTTTTGATACACCTACACTTATACACCTCAAAGGTGAGAAGCACCCTGCCCTGTTCATCTCTATCTTGCTGCATGGCAATGAGTTTAGTGGGCTGCAGATCATGCAGGAGATACTGAAAAAATACCAGACCACAGATGGATATAAACTGCCAAGAGAGATATGGCTTTTTGTGGGCAATGTAGATGCAGCGCAGATGGGAGTGAGGCTAAGAGATGGACAAACAGACTTCAACCGTGCATGGCCCGGTACACCTGATCCTGACTCAGATACAGCGATATTGATCCGGGAGGTGATGGACAGGATCACCCAAGAGGAGCTTTTTGCCTCTATAGATCTGCACAACAATACTGGACAAAATCCTCCTTATGGCTGTATCTCGGCAGTGAAGGAGAAGAACAAGTACCTGTGTAGCTTTTTTAACCATTTTGGTATGGTGTTTAAGACACCCAAAGGTGTCTCAACAATGGCATTTGACGATATCTGTCCTGCTATTACCCTTGAGTGTTCAACACCGGGCAATGAACCTGCACGAAGACGTGCATTTGAGCTTATAGATGATCTTATGCATATGGATCACTTCCCTACAAAGCCGCTGCCTGCTCACGACCTGCAGCTTGTAAAAAATTTTGCTACCATAAAGATAGCTGAAGATGTGACTTTTTGTTTTGAAGATGATGTAAGCAGTGGTGACTATCTGGACTTAAAGGTGGTTAAAAATTTTGATCATCACAATTTTACACTGCTAAAGAAAAATGAAGTGTTTGCTTACTCAAAAATAGCCAAACCACTTTTAGTCATTTCGCAAGAAGACAAAGATATCACAGATGAGATCATTCAAAATAACAATGGAGAGATATCTCTGAAAAAAGCATATATGCCGGCAATGATATCTATGGATAAAAAGATCGTGCTGCAAGACTGTTTATGTTACCTTTTGGAAGATTACTAGTATAATAACCCTATGAAAAAAGCAAACATTAAACTAAACTGCGACATGGGTGAGAGCTTCGGTATCTACAAGATGGGGATGGATGAAGAGATCATGCCCTATATCGATATGGCAAATCTTGCTTGCGGTTTCCACGCTTCAGATCCTGTTACCATGCATCAGAGTATCAAGAGTGCGAAAGAGAACTGTGTAGAAATAGGCGCACACCCCTCTTACCCTGACCTGACGGGGTTTGGTCGAAGGGAGATGAAATGCAGCGTGGAGGAGATCGTTTCATTCATTATCTACCAATGCGGTGCACTGGATGCTCTGTGCAAAACGTATGGGAAAAAAGTAACCTACCTCAAACCCCATGGTGCTTTGTACAATACAATGATGAAAGATACAGAAGTTTTCAAAGCCATCTGTAAAGCCATCTCCAAATATGATAATAGTATCAAGTTGATGATCCTTTCAAATGGAGAGAATGAAAAGTTTGCCAAGATAGCCGGAAAGTACGGTATCTCACTGCTCTATGAAGTCTTTGCGGACAGAGCCTACACAGATGAAGGCTCCTTGGTGCCTCGTTCAGAGCCAAATGCAGTGCTTAGCTCTGACCAGGAGGTCATAGAGAGAACCAAACTGCTCTACGACAAAGGAGTCATTAAAACTATCAACGGCAAAGAGTTAAAACTGCAAGCCGATACACTTTGTGTACATGGAGATAATGAACAGGCGCTGCAGCTTATTAAAGCCCTGCATGAGTTGAAGAATGCAAAATGAAGCATATGTGGTTGAAACTGTCTCAGTAGATTCAGCCATGTTATATTTCAAAGAAATTATCTGCGAAGAGGTACTCGACCAGGTCCAACATGCCTACCTTGCACTCAAGACCTTAGAGTATATCATCGACCTTACCCCTTCATACAACTCCATCCTCATCCAATACGACATAAACTACTACAACCATCTTTCTATCAAGGAGGCTGTTTTAAAACAAGTCTCAGAGTATCGAGAGATCACAGCAGAAAAAAGCCATAAACTTATAGAGATCCCTGTAGACTACAGTAAAGGTATAGACCTGGAAAGAGTCGCAGAGACAAATAACATTTCTACCGAAGAGGTCATAGACACACATACACAAACCACCTACCGTGTCTATGCCATCGGCTTTATGGTGGGTTTTGCTTATCTTGCCAAAGTTGATGATACCATTGCTACGCCAAGACTCAGTACTCCCAGAGACAAGATCCCCAAGGGAAGTGTTGCCATAGCAGACACCCAAACTGCCATATACCCGCAAGACTCTGCAGGAGGATGGAACATCCTAGGACATACTGACTTTGATGACTTCTCTTCATTTGAGATAGGTGATCGAGTGAGGTTTGAGCGGATATGACAGGATTCGAAGTACTTGCAGGTGGATTACTCACCATGATTCAGGATTTGGGAAGACAGGGTTATACTCACTTAGGCATCACAAACTCAGGAGCCATGGACGAGTACGCTTATCGCTGGAGCCAAAAACTACTGGACAACCATGAAGGCAATGCCTTAGAGATACTCCTAAGTGGTCTGAAGCTAAAAGCCACTGCCTCTACTACCCTCGCTGTCTGCGGTGCCGACTTAGACTTTAGGATAAATGACGAGAAACAACCCATTTGGCAGACACATCATATCCACGAGGGTGACATTATTAGCTTTCATCAACAGACAAAAGGACTTAGAGCCTACTTGGCTGTCAAAGATGGTTTCAACGTTGAAAAAGTATATGACAGTTATGCTGCAACACTCAAAGAGGGTATCGGTCAGAAGCTAAGCAAGGGAGACTTTTTAGCCTTTACACCTACTCAGGTCAAAGAGACCAGACACGTACCGGAAAAATTCATTCCAAAATATCCAAAACATTTCACACTACACATTTTACTAAGCTACCAACACCGCTTTTTTTCAGATGAACAAAAAGAGAAGTTTTTCAACACAGACTACGAACTCACTCCACAAATAAGTAGAATGGGTTACAAACTCAAAGGCGCTTGTATAACACCTTCAAAAGGAGGTATTATCTCTGAGGGTATCACATTTGGAGCTGTACAGATCCCTCAGGACGGACAACCTATTATATTGCTAAAAGAGAGACAAACAATCGGCGGATACCCCAAGATAGGGTCCGTACTTCCTAGTGACTGTTTTAAGCTGGCACAGTTGCCTATTGGGTCTACAGTTCGGTTTAGGGAGATTGATATCGAGGATGCAGAGAAGGAGATGAAAGGGTTTTATGACTTTTTTAAATCCTAAATATATATTTTAGGATAATCCAAAGTTACGCATAAAGTTTCCAGAAATGATGGTACTTCTCTATCTCAACTAATTCCTCCCACAACACAATTTTGCTATAATCCATTTATGAAAAAAATCACTCTAATATTCTTACTATCGACAAATTATATATTTTCTAATATCAACGCTGTGGTCAGTATCTTACCCGAACAGACATTTGTGAAAGCCATCGGTGGTGACAAGGTCAATGTATCTCTTATGGTACTCCCCGGCAACTCACCTCACACTTATGAACCTAAACCTTCACAGATGAAGGATGTAGCTAAAGCAGCGCTTTACTTTGCCATAGGTGTGGAGTTTGAGAATGTATGGTTGTCTAAATTCAAGAACCTTAACAACACGATGCAAGTCATCGACCTCACACAGAACATTCAAATGTTAAAGATGCAGGCACATACAGAACATGATGAACATGGGCATCAGGAACACGATGATCACAAAAAACATGAAGGCAATGACCCACATATCTGGACATCACCAGACAATGTCAAGATCATTGCAGAGAACATTTATGAAGCACTTACAAAAGTAGACCCTGCCAATGAAAGCTATTATAAACGCAACCTTCAAAAGTTCATCTCTCTCATAACAGAGACTGACAGTAAGATACAAAGTATACTCTCAGACAAACCTAAAGGGACAAAGTTTATGGTGTTTCACCCTTCATGGGGATACTTTGCACAAGCATACGGACTAAAACAACTTCCTGTTGAGCTGGAAGGGAAAAGCCCTAAACCTAAAGAACTGATCGCTCTCATCAAAGAAGCCAGAGAGGAACAGATATCTGCTATCTTTACGCAACCGGAGTTTTCAGACAGCATTGCAAAGGTCATGGCAAATGAGTTGCATATCAAGGTGATCAAGGTCAGTCCTCTTGCACCTAACTGGTCTGAGAATCTTATCAACATTGCTCATGCAATAGCAAGTAAATAGATGTTTGTTGTCCAGATAGAGAATCTCTCTTTCGCTTATGAGAAAGATCTTATTTTAGAAGATATCAATCTTACTGTTGAGGAGAAAGACTTTTTAGCCATCATAGGACCCAACGGTGGAGGTAAATCTACTCTGCTTAAACTCATGCTGGGCATCCTTAAACCCAAAAAAGGCAGCATCCAGGTCTTAGGCAAAGCAGCCTCTAAAAACCCCTCTCACGTTGGCTATGTACCACAAAACACCAATGTCAATACAGACTTTCCCATCAAAGTCATCGAAGTCGTACTTATGGGACATGTAGGTGCCAAAAATCCACTCTTTGGCTACGGAAAAGATGAGATAGCCTGTGCCATGGGTGCACTTTCGCAAGTAGGTATGCAAGAGTACGCACAAAGCAAGATAGGTTCTCTTTCGGGAGGACAAAGACAAAGAGTGATGATAGCCAGAGCCCTTTGTGCACATCCAAAGATACTCTTACTTGACGAACCTACTTCAAGCATAGACATCAAAGGACAAAAAGAGATCTATGAGCTTTTAAAACTACTCAATCAAAGCATCACTATCATTGTGGTGAGTCATGATATCTCTGTGATACTTGAGTATGCCAACAAGGCTGCACATATCAACAAAAGACTCTCTTATCATGATATCTCTAACAAGAAAGAGACATTCCACACCCATAATGAAGGTGAGCATTTCTGTGAAGTAGAACTCTTACAAATGTTGGGTTCTGAGGGTTGTAATACATGTGAACATGAAGAAGAATCAAAATGGAGGGAAACAAAATGATAGAAGCCCTCTCCTTTGAGTTTATACAACACGCGCTCATAGCCGGTATACTAGTAAGTTTTGCCGCAGGCATTATTGGTTCACTTATCGTGGTCAATCGTATGGTATTTCTCGCTGGGGGTATCGCCCATGCTTCTTATGGAGGCATCGGTCTTGCTGTATTCTTTGGTCTGCCTATCTTTTTGGGTGCTTCTGTGTTTGCAGTAGGTTCTGCCCTGCTCATCGCATCTCTTACACTGCGCAAACGTCACCGCATCGATACTTTTATCGGACTTATCTGGGCTGTAGGTATGGCGATCGGGGTTATATTTATAGACCTTACACCAGGATATAATGTCGATATGATGTCTTATCTTTTTGGCTCCATACTTGCAGTCAGTACAGAAGACCTCTACTTTATGGGCACCCTACTGGCTGTCATACTCTTTGTCATGATCTTTTGGTACAGAGACATTCTTGCAGTTTCATATGACAGTGAATATGCTGCACTTAGAGGGGTTCATGTACGGTTTTTCTATACTCTTATCCTCATTCTTGCGGCTTTGACTGTGGTTGTATCTATCAAAGTGGTAGGGCTCATCCTGGTCATAGCCATGCTGACCATTCCCGTATATATCGCTGAGAAACTTTCCCATAGTCTCTTTAGTATGATGTTCCTATCCGGTCTCATCGCTACACTCTTTACACTCGTTGGACTCTGGTTCTCTTATACCTATAACCTTACCTCCGGTGCTTCCATCATACTTATATCTGCTGCTTCTTTGGGAGCTTTTTTACTCTTTTATAGAGGAAAATAATATCATTGCTAAAAGGAATTAGTATGAAATTACTTAGTCTATCTCTTTTTATCGTTTTACTTTTCACTGGATGTTCTCCTCGCATCGGTGTAGGTATAGGTGGCGTTGTTGTTTCAGGTGATGGCATGACTGCTTCTGAAGTACTTGTAGACAGTGATACTGGTGTCCATGGAAGTATTGCTATGGGTACAGATATGAGACTCTGATATCAATATATCTTGATACATACTCCAATTTACGCTACACTACACACATGGAAACTTTTAAATGAATACATTTTTGCAAACCATTGGTGCACTCAACGATGAGACCAGACTGAAAATATTGCGTTTTATAGATGAAAATGGGGCTGTGTGTGTCTGTGACATAGAAGTTGCCTTTGAGATGATCCAATCCCGTATCTCACGTCACCTCAAGATCCTTAAAGATGCAGGATTTTTAAAAGTCGAGAGAAAAGGACGTTGGGCATACTATTCTGTACGCTCACCTTTGGATATCTTTAGACAAAACATACTCAAAGAGATAAGCTATCTTGAGATGGATATCCCTAACTTTAAACAAGGATGTAATATCTAAGTGTAAAACAATAAATACTTAGGCTTCAAAGCCTCTTAGTAATCATACTTTCCTGCTTCTACATCTTTTTCGATATCGGCTACTGCTTCTTTGATGATACTTATGAGTATTTTGGCTGCTTTATTATCATCAGCTTCAGGCACATCCCAATCTGTGATGGTCATATTGGCTCTAAAGAGAAGTTCAACCTGCTTTTTAATTTCTGATTTTCTACTATCTAACTCTTTTTCAATAATATCCATAACATACTCCTTCTACATCAAACCTAATTCGGCCAATATAGGTTTTATCTTCTCAGAGATAAGTTCCAGATCTTTTGCCCATGTATCCATTCCTCTATCATCTGCTATCCACTCTTCTATCTTTTTAAAACTGGCACTCTTTTCTTCTTCCGAGAGTGTATTTGATTTATTTATAGAGTCTTTTACCATTTCTAAATGTTTCATATTTGATTTGCTCATATTAATTCCTTTTTATTGTAATAATTTTATTATACACTAATTTGGACAATAAAAATAAAAAATTTTATCTCTATTCTTTTTATATATCAAGATATCTTGATATATTTATAAATCTATGCTACAATTCACACATATTAAAATATTGGAATTTAAACTATGGATAAAAAAGTACTTATACTTTGTACAGGAAACAGCTGTAGAAGTATTATCGCAGAAGCACTTATCAATGCCGAATTAAAAGGTATAAGTGCTGAGAGTTCAGGGGTAAAAGCTTCTGGCAGAGTGAATCCCAATGCTAAAAGAGTATTGGAAACTGAAGGTATTTGGAAAGATGAATATCACTCTAAAACACTTGATACCATGATAGATAATGACTATGACCTAGTAGTCACAGTCTGTGGACATGCCCAAGAAACCTGTCCTATGTTTCCAAAACCTGTAAAAACTATCCATGTAGGGTTTGATGATCCTGATGGAAAAGAGTTTGAGGCATTTGAAGCGACGTTGGCAGAGATAAGAAGTATCTTGCTACCAAAGATTCAAAAGGTGTTGTCAGGAGACAACACCCTACAAGATACATAAATAAACGTAGGGTGTTGTGTCCCCACAACACCAATGAAATCATATAAGAGGAAAAATAATGAACAAAAACGTATTTAAAACAGGTAAAGGCGTAAAGATCTCATTTACTGGTGCTGTAGAGAAACAAAACATCATTAAAATGGTGGAGAACTGTGCTACAGGTTCTTGTGAATGTATGACAGATGAAACAAAAGAGAAGATCACTAACATGCAGGTAAGCGGTAAAGATGGTGATGTAGCACTTGATCTCTCCGGAGATGTAAGTAAAGAAGAGATAGAAGCTGCACTAGCCAGATCAAAAGTACTCAATAGTAACCAATGCTGATAGGTCAATAAAAATGAAACGTTACTGGGCAGAACTTGTAGGTACATATATACTTGTTTTTGCAGGATGTGGTGCCATAGTAGTTGAAAGTCTTACTGGGGCAATGGGTCATATAGGTGTTGCACTTGTCTTTGGTTTGGTGGTAACTGCCGTTATCTACACTTTTGGACATGTCAGTGGAGCTCACATCAACCCAGCTGTGACTATCAGTTTTACATTTACAAAAGAACTCACAGTAAAAGAAGCTTTTAACTACATACTTTTTCAACTCATAGGTGCCATTTTAGCTGTGCTTACTTTGCTTTTACTCTTTCTTGAAGAAGCCAAAAGTGTCAAAGCCCTTGCATATTATGGAACTACCCTACCAAGAGGAAGCTGGTATCAATCTTTTGTCTTTGAACTCATCCTTACTTTCATACTCATGCTAGTCATCTATGGTTCAGCTATACATGGTAAAGCCATCAAAAGTTTTGCAGGAATCGCCATAGGGTTTACCGTAGGTGTGGAAGCCATGTTCGCAGGACCCATCACAGGTGCAAGTATGAACCCTGCCAGAAGTATAGCCCCTGCTCTGGTATCTGGTAATGTGAGTGAATTATGGATATATATCGTTGCCCCCATATTAGGTGCTGTACTTGCAGGGTTATTTTTTGTGAGAGTCATACAGGACTAAAATGTAAAAAAGTATAGCCTATAATCATATTAGAGGTGCCCATTAGTCATTTTGTTTATAGCTTTACTAGGTATTATTAGAGATTTCCTTAAGTTATTTAGATATACTACGTCAAATTTTTAAAGTATTACACAAGGTCAACATTATGAAAAAAATACTTATCGCTGTAGCTCTTTTCTTGGTACTCATATTTCTTCTAATCAATCACTCTTTTGAAGATATACAAATAAGTAAATATGAAAGTATAGAAGAAGTAAAAAACAATACAGCTATACAGGGAGGCTGGATCCCTGCTATCCTTCCAGACTCTGCTTACGATATAGTAGAGTCACATGATTTGGATACAAATACAATATTTGGCAGTTTCAAATACAAAGAGAAAGATGAAGAGACATTTATACAAAATCTAACAGATCTCAATACTGCAGATGATATGTTAGAATGGGGGAATTTTATTTTTAAAATTGATAGAAAATTAAACCAAGTCAATTTTAGGAATAAACCACCTTTAACTCAATAAATAAGCAAACTCTCTTACCCATTCACTCCAGGAAGAAGATCCTTCAACATCTATCCCATTCTGTTGCATATCTTTTACCAGCATGATCGAAAACTCTCCCGGGAGTTGCAGAGAAAACTTCAATACATTGTCTATAGCCTCTTCAGTAGAATTTTCTAAAAGTGCATTGACCAATCCAATGGCAAGTGCCATCATAACTTTCGAATCTTCTTCTTCCAACTCTGTAACTGAGCCATCTAGTATGCTATTAAGGTCAGGAAGGTCCTTCATAACTTTCTTGAAACTTAAGTACCCTATTGCCGCATCACGCCCTACAGCCCCACTAATACTATCTAATATCAAATCTACTTCTATACCTGATTTAATAATGCTGTCAACATATTCCCATGACCTTGGCGTAGCAAAACTTTTTTCATTCGAAGAGGCATCAAAAGTAAAAAGCATGGATTTATCATAAGCCAGATAAGCAATGATAGCACTCTCTATTTTCGAAGAGTATGCCCATGCTTTCCAATCATTAAAGTCCACTTCCATCTCAAAGTGTACAAAACGGTTTGCAAGAGGTGGAGGCATTTTGTAGACAACTCCACGGTCATTTTCACGATTGCCTGCTGCTACGATACTCCAACCCTTTGGTAACTCATACTCCCCTACTTTTCTATCCAAAATAAGCTGATAAGCTGAAGCTTGTACTGCCGGAGGTGCAGTATTGATCTCATCAAGAAACAAAATACCTTTTGAGTTAGGCGCTGAAGGTAAAAAGCTTGGCTTTGCCCATACACCCTCTTTTGTTTCTGCATTGAAAAATGGGATACCTTTGAGATCGGTAGGGTCAAGAAGAGACAAGCGCAAGTCAAGAAACTCCAACTCTTGTGATGCAGCTATCTGCTTCACAATGGAAGACTTTCCTATCCCAGGTGCACCCCATATAAATACAGGAAGTTTTTTAGCTATAAGTTTATTTACTACTTTTGTTATATTAGATGCTTTCATATTGTCTCCACTTGTAGGGTGCGTTTGCCAACGCACCGATTATCTGCATAAAATTATATTGTTATATCGTACCAAAGTTAAAGGTGCGTTGGCAAACGCACCCTACAAACCTAAAATTGCACAGCCTTTTTATCATAATCAAGTACTGTTTCATACTCTTTCACAAATATCTCATTTCGTGCGAGTTCATTCTGCAACCGCGTATCGACCTTTAAAATATCTAAAATGTCTAAAGGAACAGATGCATTGGATGCCATACTTTTATGTATTGCAAACTCATCTCTCTCAAATAACTCACGTAAGATAGCCTCTGGTGTACTCTTATTGTGAGCTAATGCAATGCGTATAGCTGATTCATCATACTTTTCATAAAGCATCTCTAGCATCTCTACAGAACTTGCAGGGTTGATAGCTAAATATTCAAAACTTGACACAATCCCTTTTGTATAGATATTTTCTAGTTGTGCAACACTCAGGGTGTCATTTCCTGCTAAATGGTAAGTTAGTTCTTCATTGTCTCTGCTTATAAGTTCATCTATAACATCACTCTCTAGGCGTTCATTTGCCCCTATAGTAACAAAAAGCTTCTCATCTAATCTATGGGCATCTACAAGTGCTAAACGTTCTATATTGATAGGCTGAGACCATAACAAAAGTTCAACTGTCATCTCCTCTTTACTCAACAAAGTGTCAAAAAATACATCATCTATGTTTTGATTTGTAGCCAGTGCTTCATTTATCTTCTCATTATTTTTCGCTAACAGTGTTTGAAGCAATGAGAGTTCAATACGATTATTGCACGCCATAGCCACATCAACTTTTATATCTCGTAGACTAACAAGCTTAGTAATGACTGCTGTATCTAAATGTTCATTTCTAGCTATGGTTTCTCTAAGCGTTACTTTCTCTTTTCCACGTATGAGAAAGCTAAAGTTCTGAAAACCTATGAGAGCCAATAGTAACTTAGGATTTGTAGCTTCTGTTGCTAAACG
>Ga0255375_10065_pt1 | contig 17550 bp, 9 predicted proteins | sample ANMaggSeSYBR01H3_FD_182090 | JGI IMG/M metagenome (GOLD analysis project Ga0255375, IMG submission 182090) | Sediment cell enrichment communities from methane seep in Santa Monica Basin, California, United Staets - ANME aggregate JGI... | ecosystem: Environmental > Aquatic > Marine > Cold seeps >... | reverse complement strand
TCTGGTAACCAGATATGCACAATTACTGCCGAATATTCGGAAAATAATGTAACAAAAACTGATGACAATATTGTCACAATTATAGATACAGACAGCGGTGATATGGGTGGAGGAGATGGCTCGGAAACAACACCGTATTTGATTGAGGACTACTCTGATTTTCAGGAATTCACTAATCCTGACAATGCCGGAACCTACTGGGCCAGTGGCGTCTATACCCGACTGGAATGTGACCTTGATCTTGATCCGGTGGTAACAGGTATTCCTGTATATACCACCGCTGTTATCGCACCGGATACGCCTGATACAAATAGCTCTTTCAATGGCATACCATTTGAAGGCATCTTTGACGGCGACGGCTATATCATCAGTAATCTGACAATTGATACTGCAGGTGCAAACAATGATTATCTCGGCTTGTTCGGTCGAATTTCAGGTTCTTCAGGTTCTTCTGATGTCGAGATTAAAAACCTCGGCCTGGAAAACGTTAATATTACCGGCGGGACTGAGTCTGACTATCTCGGCGGCCTGTGTGGAAACAATGCCGGCACAATCAACAACTGCTATGCCTCCGGCTCAGTAATTGGCGGGGATGATTTATGCGACATCGGCGGCCTGTGCGGATATAATTCCGGTACCGGCACTATCAGCAACTGCTATGCCACCGGCTCAGTAACTGGCGGGGACAATTCTGACTATCTCGGCGGCCTGTGCGGACGCAACTACAGAGGCACTATCAACAACTGTTATGCCACCGGCTCGGTTAACGGCGGGACTGGGTCTTGGCATCTTGGCGGCCTGTGTGGGTGGAATGATGAAGGCACAATCACCAACTGCTATGCAAACGGAGCGGTAACTGGAAGTTACCGTCTCGGCGGCCTGTGCGGATACAATTACTATGGCACAACCACCAACTGTTTCTGGGATGTTGAAACCGGTGGGCCTGACAATGGCATCGGAACGCCAAAAACCACTGCCCAAATGCAAATGCAAAGCACTTTTACCGATGCCGGTTGGGACTTTACAAACGAAACCGCCAATGGTACACATCAGATATGGCAGATGCCAACAGGAGGTGGTTATCCAGTATTAGGCATTTTTGATGGATACACTCCTATTCTGCTTAGCGGCGATGGCACCGAAGCCAGTCCCTATTTAATCAACAATGCTGCGGAACTGGGAGCAATATACCATTATAACAGTAATGCCTGCTTCAGACTCCAGTCAGATATCGATTTAAACGACATACAATGGTCCACAGCGGTTGTGCCAACATTTGGCGGCTGTTTTGATGGTAATGGTTATGTTATATACAATCTGAATATTGAAGGTAGTGACTGCCTCGGCCTGTTCGGTACAATTTCAGGCACCAGTGCGGAGGTCAAAAACCTTGGCCTCGAAAACATCAATATTGCCGGAGGGGCTGATTCTGTCTATCTCGGTGGCCTGTGCGGATATAATGACAAAGGTACAATTACCAACTGCTATGCCACTGGCTCGGTAACCGGTGATGACTATCTCGGTGGTCTGTGCGGACGCAACTACAGAGGCACAATCACCAACTGCTATGCCACCGGCTCGGTAACCGGCGGGGCTGGGTCTCGGAATCTTGGTGGCCTGTGTGGTTCTAATTGGTATGACACAATCACCAACTGCTATGCTACCGGCTCGGTTACCGGCGGGGCTAATTCTTCCACTCTCGGCGGCCTGTGCGGATACAACTATGAAGGCACAATCAGCAACTGCTATGCTACCGGCTTGGTAACCGGAGGTGATGATTCATCAGGCCTCAGCGGCCTGTGCGGATACAATTACCAAGGTACAATTAACAATTGTTTTTGGGATGTTGAGGCATCCGGCCAGACGCAAGGCGGCGGTGGGTTTGGCCGAACGACAGCACAGATGAAACAGCCCTTGACTTATAACGGCTGGGGTGATGACATATGGACGATAGAACAGAGCGTTGAGTATCCTCATCTGGTTTGGGAAGGGGCCTGTGGAGATGTTATTGACAATATTCCCCAACGTAGTTATAGCGGCAGCGGCACGGAAACTGATCCATTCGTTATTACCACCTCGGTTGATTTAAGTTATCTGACAAGTCGTCAGGAAGACTGGGATAAATGTTTTGAATTGGCGAATGACATTGATATGTCGGCAATAACAGGTTATCTTCCGCTTGGTAATTTTACAGGAAAGTTTAATGGTAATGGTTTCCGATTTTTCAATCTTACTGTTAATGAGCCTGGTTCTTCCATGCTGGGATTATTTGGATATTTGGGAAATGCCGGCGAAATAAATAATCTTGGCCTGGTTGATGTGGAAATAACCGGTTACAAATATCTCGGCGGCTTGTGTGGATATAATTACAAAGGCACAATTACCAACTGTTATACCACCGGCTCGGTAACCGGCGATTGGTATATCGGTGGCCTGTGCGGATTCAATGGCGGTTATAATTCCTCTGGCACAATCAGCAACTGCTATGCCACCGGCTCGGTAACTGGCGACAACTATCTCGGCGGCCTGTGCGGATACAATGGCGGTCATGATTCCTATGGCACCATCGGCAACTGCTATGCCACCGGCTCGGTAACTGGTAACAACTATCTTGGCGGCCTGTGTGGAGCCAATTCTTATAGTACAATCACCAACTGCTTCTGGGATATAGAAACTTCAGGGATGACGACCAGTGCCGGTGGGACAGGTAAAACCACAGCCGAGATGCAGACGGAGAGTACCTTTACTGACGCGAATTGGGATTTTACGGTAGTGCCTGTCTGGCACATGCCGTTTCAGGTGGTTGGTTACCCGATGCTTGGTTGGCAGAAGGATATCCCCGGTGATTTTACCGGCAGCTATGGTGTGAATATGGAAGACTTTGCCGTACTGGCTGATACGTGGTCTCTTTCATCGGGCCAGGTTGGTTACAATAATCTATGCGACCTGATTGATAATGATACGATCGATCTTAACGATTTGGCCGTATTCGCCGAACACTGGCTATGCGATTAGAGAAAGGAGAACAGACGGCTACGCCGGGTAAGGTGAGCAGGAGTAAGGCGAACAGTTGAAAGAGGAATCGTAACTGGGTGCCTATTTCACCCATTCACTCATCAGCGTAATCCCGCGTAATCATCGTCTAAAAATATCTTGAACAAAAGTCAACGAAGGTAACAAAGTATTTTTCAGACAGGATGCACAAGATTTACATGATTTTGTATTTATCCTGTTTTATTCCGTAAATCCTGTCAAAATCCGTATTCTGTCTTTGTTCACTTTGGCTCTGCGGCTAAGCAGGTAATGAAATAACATTGCCCGCCCCGGCTGGGTGGCGGCGTCTGTCTTCGGACAGACGATGGCGTAGGGATATTCTGTGGCCCGCGTAATAACTAACTGATTTCTTCTTCGAGATATATTTTAACCGCCTGGAGGAACTGGGCAGCCAACGCGCCGTCGATGATGCGGTGGTCGGAGCAGAGGATGACCTTCATCATTGGCCGGATACCGATCCCGCCCTCGATAGCGACGACTTCGTCTTTAATTGCCCCGACTGCGAGGATAGCGCTTTCGGGCGGATTGATAATTGCTGTAAAGTTATCGACCCCGAACATACCCAGGTTGGAAACGGTAAAGGTTCCCTTACCGGCCCCGATAATTTTACCATTACGAGCTTCGGCAGCCAGCCGCTTGGTTTCCGCCGCCATATCGTCCCAGTCGCGGCTGTCCGCATGGGTTAATACCGGCACCACCAGGCCGTCTGCCACGGCCGTTGCCACACCCACATTTATATCAGCCATATAATGGATTTTATCCTCTTTCATACGGCTGTTCACAGCCGAGTACTGCTTCAGCGCCAATGCGCAGGCGCGAACCACAAGGTCGTTCACTGATATACGTTTTTCCTTCGGCCGTGATTCATTAAGCTGCTTGCGTACGCCCATTGCGCGGCTCATATCTATCGACATCGTAACATTAAAGTGCGGCGTTTCACGGGAGCTCATTTGCAGATTCAATCCGATAGCCCGGCGCATTTTGGTCATTTGAACTGCGCTGCCGGGCTGGGGCTGACCTTTCGCGGGAACCATAGCCTGCCCGGACGCCGCGGCGACAGCGGGTGCGGACGCGGCGTATTGCTGTACGTCTTTACCAAGGATTCTGCTGTCAGGCCCGCTGCCGGGGACCAGATTTATATCGACGCCTTTTTCTTTTGCGATTCGTTTGGCGTTGGGCGATGCGATAATACGGCCGCCGACCACGGTCGCGCCAACGGAGGCTGACGACGTACTTTTCTGGACGAACTGTTCCACATCCTGACGGTTAATTCTGCCGTGTGGACCGGTGCCCTTAACCTGGGCCAGATCGATACCAAGCTTATCCGCCAATTTTTTAGCTACGGGTGATGCCTTGATACGCTTATCGTCGGAGGCTGTCGATATAGGTACTTGAGTTGATGTCGCGGTTGTCGGGACCGCCTTGGCCGCCTCCGCCGGAACATCGCCGGTTGCAGATTCGGCTGTCTCACCGGCTTCGCCGATAAGAGCGACCACCTTACCCACCGGCACCATATCATCCACCGCGAATAATTGCTTCAGCAATACACCGTCGCCGACCGCTTCAACCTCGATAATTGATTTATCGGTTTCGACTTCGAGGACAATTTCGTCCTTCTTTACGGTATCGCCGTCATTTTTCTTCCATTGTACGATGCGTACTTCTTCGGTTGTCTGGTCCGGTATGGGTATTTTAACTTCCGTAGCCATAAATTCACTTACTCCTGATGTCTTTACTAACTATTCTATATGTGGGGTCAAGCAGGTTATTTTACGAAACAAAGCCATTTTTGTTACCGTTCACACTTTTTACAGATTGCTTTCTTTCGCCCTTTCAGGGCTTTTAAGCCAAGCCATCCACCTCGAAGGCTCGGTGGCTGCCACCCAACAGATATTACGGTCTTTTGGGTTTACTTTTATAAACGCGGCGCCCAGGCCCGCCCTACTTAAGAAAACGAGCCTCCCTATATAAGATGAACTATCGAATTTGCGCGCATTTTATGGTTATTATCGCGAGCGTAAAAATCGTAAGTAGCAGAGCTATATAGAGATAAAAAAATAAAATTTTTTTACTCCGTTACTCAGGGCGTTGCCCTGGGTGAGATGCAAAACCATTTTGCCCTACTACCATCTTTTGTCGAGCCAGCCACCTCGAAGACCTGGTGGCTACCACTCGACGTCAGGGTATTTTGTTCAACCCCCTCAGGGTTGTAACTCTTTTGCGAATTTTTACCACGGGTTTCGGCCTGCGGCCTTCACCCGCGGCTATTATTGTTATGACCCCTTCGGGGTCGGATAAGAAAAAAATCTGTGAACAGTTACTTTTTTTCTTTACCCATCCGCCTGCGGCGGATCCGTGTGCTATCTCTTTCTACTTTCCGAGCATGGCCAAAACCCGTTCGCACACCTTTTGCGGGTTGGGCATGAATTCTTCTTCCAGTGTCGGCGCCATAGGCGGCGGCACATCGTGCGATGCGATAAGTTCTACCGGCCCATCGAGATAATCAAACGCTTTTTGTTGAATTTCCGCGATGACATGTTCGCCATAGCAGCCGGTCGCCGGCGCCTGGCAGACCACCGCGGCGTAGTTTGTTTTCTGAACGGACGAGACGATAGTATCGATATCTAATGGAATAAGGCTTCTCAGGTCAATAACTTCCGCCGAGACTCCTTTTTCGGCCAGTAGTTCCGCGGCCTCTCGAATGACCTTGGCCATATAGGAATACGAGATAAGAGTAACGTCTGTCCCCTCCCGCTGGATGGCGGCCTTACCGATCGGGACCAGGTGCTCACCTTCGGGTACGGGGTCACGGTCGCCGTACAATAATTGATGTTCCAGAAAGATAACCGGATTATCGTCACGGATAGCGCTTTTCAGAAGCCCTTTGGCATCCGCCGATGTGGAGGGCGCCACGACCTTCAGGCCGGGAATCTGGGTAGCGATGGCTTCCAATGACTGCGAATGTTGGCCGGCATAGCCCTTGCCGCCCCCGATAGCCGTCCGGATAACCATTGGAACCTTGGCCTTACCGCCGAACATATATTTGTTCTTGGCCGCCTGATTGCCGATCTGGTCCATACTCATCAGGATAAAGTCTATATACATCAACTCTACCACTGGCCGCATATCAGTCATAGCCATACCAACCGCCGAGCCGCAGATAGTCGCCTCGGAAATAGCGGCATTAAAGACTCGTTTCCTGCCGAAGATGTCTATCAGCCCTGCCGTTACGGCAAACGCCCCACCATATTCGGCTACGTCTTCACCATACATCACCACGCGTTTATCGCGGATCATTTCTTCGGTCAGGGCTTCCAGCAGTGCTCTTCGCTGGGGCATACGCCCTTTGCCGTCCCGGTAACTTTTAATAGCCTCTTTGTTATAATCAGTAGTTTTATATTCGGCGCCCGCAGTCTCGGAAGTACTGTCGGAGAACAGTCCGTCGTAGATCATTTTCGGATCGGGATAATCGCTTCGGGCGGCAGCTATGGTGATTTCTTCCATCTGCTGTAAGTGCTGCTCCTGCATTTGCTCTACTTGTTTCGAATCGAGTATCTTCGCTTGTACCAGTTGTTGTTTCATTCGTTCGAGCGGGTCTTCGCGCATCCATGCCTCGATCTCTTCTTCTGTGCGGTAGGCGTTCTGATCACTCAGCGAGTGCCCTTTATATCGGTATGTCATCGCCTCAAGCAGAACCGGCCCATCGCCTTTCCGGCAGGATTCTACAGCCCTCAGCACCGCGTCCCGTACAGCCAGTCCATCCATACCATTAACGACCTCGGCATGCATACCGTTTTGTTTATAGCCCCAGCCACGCCGTGCGATATAATCAATACCCGTAACTTCTCCCATCCCCCGGCCGCTCATACCGAACTGGTTATTCTCGATCATGAATATTACCGGCACGCCTTTCTTGAACTGGCTCATGCTCGCCATATTCAATGATTCGCCGAACACGCCGTTATTGCAGGCTCCGTCTCCGAAAAAGCACAGTGTTACCCGATCCTTGTTCTGCAGCATCATGGACATGGCCGCCCCTGTGGCGATGGGTAAACTGCCGCCGACAATGGCGTTGGCTCCAAGATGGCCCACATTAAAGTCGGCGATATGCATACCGCCGCCCCGCCCATGACAGTAGCCTTCCTGTTTGCCCATGAATTCCGCCATTGTACGGTACAGATGGGCTTCCATCGCTTTTTCGAGCGGATCGTCTTTTTGGCTGGTAAAGCTGATTCCTTCTGTGAATTCCTGAAGTTGCTTCTCGTTCATTGCTTTGAGGGCGTAGGCTTCTTTGGCGATACCGTGCCCGTGCCCGCGGTGCGAACTGGTGATATAGTCATCCGCCCGCAGGGCCGAGTTGGCGCCGATAGCTACCCCTTCCTGACCGATGGAAAGGTGTGTGGCGCCGGAGAACTTATAGCCTTCGAACGGAACCAGTTCGCCGCTCCGCAGTTTTACAATCATATTCTCAAATACCCGGTTATAGAGCATCAGCCGATACATAAAAACAGCCTCATCGGAAGTCATCCCGGCCGCGATTTCATCCTTAAGCGTTTGATTATAAGCGAAGCATTTTACCTCACCGAACGTGAGTTTTTTGGGTTTGAAGTTTGGTTTATTAACGATACTTTTCATTCGGAATATCCTCCAGGATCAAAAATAATCAATTTATACGCACCGCGTATGGGAATTACCGCGAGCGAAACCATAACATATTGTCGTAAGGTTACTTATCCGCGTACTAACGGGAAAATTCAATCGTGAGCACTATATTCAAATTTTCAATACAATCAAATTATTGTAAAGTACATGCAATATTTGTCAAGAATATTATAAAAATAGTTTGATTATTTTTGATATTTTACATATTCTTGACATAATGATGAGAGAAAGACAACAAAAAATCGTTGAATATATCAATAAGGTGGGCATCGCCTCGTTTGCCGATTTGGCGCAACTGTATGGGGTTTCACCATTTACGATACGGCGGGACATTGATTATCTGGCACAGTCGCGGCTGTTGTCGAAGATCAAGGGTGGAGCGCAACGAATCGAAACCTCCAGCCAGTTTCGGGAGGCACGACTGCCCAACAGAATGCGGATTAACCTGAATCAAAAAGAACGGATTGCGGAAAAGGCGCTGGAATTAATTCAGTCCGGCGATACGATTTTTCTGGATGGGTCGAGTACGATAGCCTGTCTGGCGCGTCTGTTGGCACAAAATAGTCGGGATATTACAGTAGTAACGAACTCAGTACTGATTACTTTAGAGTTGTCCGAAGCATCGCATATCCGGCTGATCGGACTGGGTGGGGTATATGATCCGGAGACATTTTCTTTTGTGGGGTTCGATATCGGTGAGGATGCCGGCAGTATCTATATCGAAAAGGCGTTTTTTTCCTGTACCGGGCTGATTCCCGAAGAAGGGACGTTCGAGAACGCGGCGTTCAACCGCAATACGAAAAGGCTGATCGCCCAACGAGCCAATCAGGTGTATCTACTGCTCGATTCCAGTAAGGTTGGACAGCGGGCACTGAATCGAGTTCTGAACATCAATGAAATTAATGTACTTATAACAGAGAAGCCATTTTCTCCGGATGAGCAGGCTGTTCTAACCGACAATCATGTCGAGGTACATGTAACAAAATAACCGCTGCGGCCGGGTGGCAGCGTCTGATGTAATCATCAGGCGATGGTATTGGCAGAGAAGGCAAAATCCTGTCTGTTTTTACGTTTTCAAGTTACGGGCCAATCGTCCTTATCAATTATCATAGGTTCATCTCGAATAGACGACCAACATGCGGCACTGGAATAATACCAATCATCCGGCACTTTGACGAGACCTCTACGGACAGGATTGTTATGTATGTATCTTACCATGGAAATAATGGTATCGACTGATGTTATATTTCGGTCATATCCGCCGCCTTTTTGCCAAAAACAATAGGGTTGAGCTTTTTGACCGGTTGATAATTGTACCAAACCATCAGGTTTCTCGCTCTTTAAATAACCGACAGCCTTAAAAGAAACAGGCTGTTTGATTGCCTGAAGAATAGAAGAAATGGAATAAGATTCTTGACGAGGACATATAAGCAAATGCACATGATCAGGCATGAAAACATAAGCCCAGAGTGAAAAATCATATTTAACCCGTGCCCGTTGTATGGCGTCCACCAGCAAGTTACAAGTTCTGGTCGAAGATAAAAACGAACGATTACGATAACAACTGAAAGTTAATTCATGGGCATGGCCCGGTATATTATGACGCTTACATCTTTTACTGACTCGGTCATCTATCCACATGATGACGGTAAGTCCTTTATAATATTTGGTTCAATTACAAAACGCCATCGCCTGATGAGTACATCAGACGCTGCCACCCTTCGCGGCTATTGTTGTTATGACCCGTTTGGGGTCTATTTATTAAAAAAACATTTATATTAAATTAACAACTGCAACCAACCCAAATGGGGGGGCTGGCCCCGCCCCTACTTGCTGACTAATACCATCGCCTGATGAGTACATCAGACGCTGCCACCCGTCGCACGGGCAGATAGTTGGTTTTTGCAACGTTTTTCGGACTTTTGGCAGTTACATCAAATAACCGGGTTAATGAAGATATTTCGCAATGGTTGAATGTAGATAATAGGCAATACTCGCCAGGGTAGCAAGAATTGATACAATCATGGCGATATTCCAAATCAAGGCCTTTGTCCCACTCGGTTTATCATCACCGAGATATTTACTGCTGTTATTCAGGATAAAGAATCCAATGAATGCGATCGGCAGCATCAGTCCGCAGATTGCCGAGGTGGGAATGGCAATCCAGGCCCCCACATATTTCCAGAGCACTACGCCCACTAACCCAGGCGCCGGCAGCAAACACGCCAGCCGATAGCGCCAACCACTCGGCTCAATTCCGAATATTTCGCATACGGCAAAGCCGGAAATGAGCATGTGCATGGTAATTGAACTCAGAGCCATGCCGACAATCCCAAGGCCGAAGACTATTCTTGAGAGAAATATGCTCAACCCGGCTGACTGAAACATCTCTGCTGCCATAATAGGGGACAACATCGTCGAGCCTTCGGCAAACTTCTCCGGATCGTATATCGTGCACGCGGTGGCAATCACCATCAACGAAGTAGCGATACAAAACGGCATCAGCATACCGGTTATCAAATCGAACCGCGCCAGCCCCCGATGTTCCCTGCCCCAGCCACGCGCCAGCAGCGTATAAGGGAAAAGAAACGTCGCGTTTATCCCGGTAGCGGCCCCGAAAGCCGCCATTACTACGGAAACACCCCGGTGATCTGTGGGAATGTACAACGGCAGAAAACCCTTAAACATCTTGCCCCATTCAATGCCGCCGTCGAGTGCCCGACGAATTATCACCAACGAAAAGGCAAGAATGATCATCCAGACCAGACCTTTCAGTGCGCGTTCGTAGAACCGAATGCCTTTGTGTCCGCTGCTGTAGCTCCAGACGACGGTGGTTGATATGGCTAAAATCACCAGCCCTATTCCGATTAGTACCGCTATCTGCGCGGCTTCTGACGACGGCTCCCATCCGGTAACAGTCTTAATCATGTCATCGGTCATGCCTGCCGCCAGGGCGTACTGCGGTAAATGCCAGATGATCGTCGCCACCAGCGCCCCAATAGCCCAGCTCCAGGCCAGAGCGGGATGAATAAAACGTTTCATCGCGTAAAACGGCCGATACTCTGTAGATAGAGTTTGATACGACACTGCCGCAAACATAACTATCCCAAGTATCATCGCCAGGGGTTGAACCCAAAGCAGCTTATATTGCAGGAAGGCCCCCGCGAACAACGAGGCCATGGCAGAACCGCTGCCCAATACCAGAGCGCTCTGGAGCCAGCCGGGGCCGGTTTTGGCAAAGTATCCGCGCCACTGCCGCAATACGCCTTTGCCCTCCAGTGCCGCCAACTCCGCTTTTTCTTTGGCCAGAACCTCAGGTGCCGACGCGGTGAACATTGGCAAACCACGTACTATATCATCACCGTCGTTTTTCTGCTTCCGTTGCTCTTCCATTTATTTCTCCAGTTCAATACGTAACCCGGCTGTTTTCCACAACAAGAACTAAATTGATCACCGTGAAAGATATATCATATCATAGATAGTGTCAACGCTGAAATCAGCGGCTATCGACGCCGTCCTCTGGTTGATATGGATTCCAAATAATCAGCTTATACATATTTTGTAACATTTTAGCCATCTGCGTCAATTTGCAAAAACGTGTAAAAATAGAAATCAACCATGCTTAAGCTTACTTATGCTTTGCATAAGCTACGCGTAAGCATGCCACCCATATTTTTAACTTCATTTTTCGTGAGAATAGTATAAACTGACGGCACCGTTAAAAGTATGAAAAACGTATGAAAACCTGCGTTCTTAACTCAATAATCAAGACATCTTGAATTTTTGACGCCGGCGTCTAAACTGTCTAAATTGACAATTGCTGACTATGATAACAGACATTAAGAAGAAAAGGCTTGTTATGTGGGTGGGACTGCTGCTGATAGCAGCGTTGACAGTCCTGTCAATTGTCGGGGCCTTTCTGGGAGCCGAGCGGGCGAAGGAGCTTTTCAATTCGCCGGCACTGGTGTTTTTCTGGGTGGCGCTTACGGTGCTGCTAACCGGTGGGATGCTGATATTTGGGCGGCTGCGGCGGGAGGCGGGGCTGCTGCTGATACATTCCGGTTGCGTACTGGTATTGGTTGGTGGGATGTACAGTTCGCAGGCAGGCCATCAATTGCTGCGAGGATATTTCGGCAGCGCCAAGGTTCCGCATGGGTATATGGCGATCTTCGAAGGGCAAAGCGAAAATCGAATTATGACTATCGAACAAATCAATATGATGTTTCGCGATCTCAAAAAGCACAGACGAATCAGTCCGGACGATCAGTCATATTTACAAAAAGTGCCGTTTCAGGTACGGCTGCATGATTTTCGGATAGAATATTACCGGGATAAGGGCAAGCTGCTAATCTATACGCAAAAAAGACCGGCAGGACAGATGAAGGCATTGGAGGGAGAAGAATTTGATATGGGACCGAAACTGCCGCGGATCAGGATTTTACGGACGTTCCGGAATTTTCGCGTTAATATTAAAGACGGCAAACGGGAAGTCAGTGATGAGATTGGAAAAGGCGAGAACCCGGCGCTGGAGGTAGAGGTAAATTGGCCGGACGGAAAAACGGAGAAAAAATATGTATTTGAGCGGTTTCCGGATTTCAATGTTCTCGGAGCGGGAAAATTACAGATGCGATATGTGCTGATGCCGAAAGATTATTTCAGTGATCTGGAAGTGGAGGATGGACAGGCCGGGATGCTAAAGACAATTGAGGTGAACAAACCGCTGCATTACGGGGGATACTATTTTTATCAGTCGGACTACGATCACGAGTCAGGTCGATATACGATCTTATCGGTGCGAAGCGATACGGGATTGATTGTTGTCTTCGCGGGATATTTTTTGCTTTGCGCCGGTGTGTTTTGGCACTTTTGGGTTCGGAAATATGTAATCGCCAAAAACCGTTGAAACGGTTAAAAAGAACGTCCAGCGAGACTTCCAGCACCGGACTGAAGTCCGGTGTTAATGAGAAAAGAATAACAGACACAGATTTACACTGATTAACACTGATTAAGAAAAACGATATGGCGATTAAATGGACAATTCAGGGATGTCTGATCTATGCGGCAATGGCGGCGTATATGGTGGCGTTCGTATCGACTATGTGGCGGCGGCGTAAGACAGGGACATTGGTATATCAGGCCGGCTTTGTGATTGCGGCAGTTGCCTTCGTTTATCGGTGGGTTCACGTCGGCCATGTACCGATGCAGAATCTGTTTGAAGTGTTCCTCACGATGGGGATGCTGATCTATCCACTTTCTGTGTTCTCTCGGCGACGCCTGCGGGTTGGGGTGGAACCGGCGGACATGCTGATTGGAATTGTATTGCTGTTTCCGGCTGGTTTTGTCTTTGACGCGGCGCCACAGCAGTTGCCGCCGGCGCTGCAATGTTTTTTGTTCGCGCCGCATGTGGCGGTTTATGTGATTTCCTATGTGATTATGACCAAGGCAACGGTACAGGCGGTATGTCAGTTGAGTTGCCCGGCTGGACCGAAGGATGCGCATCTGGTTGATTATGAACAGGCTGCGTATCGTATGATTTGCCTGGGGTTTCCGCTAATGACATCAGGGCTTATCCTGGGTAGCTGGTGGGGACACCTGGCGTGGTGTGATTATTGGGGTTGGGACCCAAAGGAATTATGGTCGCTGGCTTCCTGGCTGGTGTACCTGGGGTATTTTCATTTCCGCTATATGTACGGCAGGAGACACGCACGGCTCAACAGTATATGGGCGATGGCGGGGATGGCGGCGATAATCATTACACTGCTTTGGGTGAATCTGTCGAGGTTGTTCGGTGGACTTCATAATTACGCGAGTTAGATGCCCAATGAAAATCCGGCGCAGCCTTCGGCCGCAACCAAAAATTATTTAACTTTAACCACAAAGAAACGAATATAAGGAAAAATAAAGAATATTAAACCGCTAATAAACGCTAATGGACGCTAATGAGTAAGCATAGTCAAGAAGATAGAAGAGAAGATGTAACCACAGATTTCACTGATTTAAGAAAAGAATTAGAGCAGATTGAATGGTGCGACGCATCGTACTCTACTTAACTTAAAACTGGATATACAATTGTGTGTAAAATTGGTAGTACCCGTTCACACAAATATTTGTACTAACGTGATTTATGATATAAATCATCCTGTAGAAGCCCGTAGGGCTTCAATAACAATAGCCGCGGGTGCAGGGAGCGTAGCGACTGGAACCCGTGGTTAGCTTGCGAGACAGTTTTTTCCGACCCCATAGGGGTCGAATAACTGGACTGTCATTTTATCGTCAGGCTATTTTGTTCAACCCCTACGGGGTTGTAAATCTTTTGTTGACTTTACCACGGGTTTCGGCCTACGGCCTCCACCCGCGGTTATTATTGTTATGACCCCTTCGGGGTCTGATAAGGAAAAATTGTGTGAACGCTTACAAATTGGTAGAACAAAGTGAAAATCAGAGTAATAGGACTGAATCATAAGACGGCGCCGATATTGGTGCGGGAGAAGCTCACCTTCAGCGGTGCGCAGGTAAGCGAGACTCTTGTACAGTTGAAAGAGAAGTTTCCCGAAGCTGAGTTTGCGCTGCTTTCCACGTGCAATCGGACTGAGATTTATCTCGCTGCGCGGCGGGACACTATTCCCGATACCGACAAGCTGATAAGGTTTATCAGCGATATCCGTGAAGTGGAAACGGAAACCTTTAAGAGTTTTTTATACATCTATGACAATAAAGAGGCGGCCGGGCATCTGTTGACAGTGGCGACGAGTCTGGATAGCCTGGTAGTAGGCGAGTCGCAGATCATAGCGCAGGTAAAGGAGAGCTATCGGCTGGCGGTGAAGGCAAATTGCACAGGCAAGGTGCTTAACCGGCTGTTCCATTGCGCGTTTGCCACGAGTAAGGAGGTTCATACCCTGACCTCTATATCTCAAAGGCGGGTGAGCGTGGCAGGGGTGGCGATAGAGTTGGCGAAACAACTGTTTGAGGATATTGCCGCGGCGCGGGTGGCTGTAATCGGTGCGGGCGAGATGGGTGAGTTGCTGGTGCGTCATCTGCTGGAGGTGGGCTGTAAGGAAATTACCGTTTATAATCGCACGTTTCGCCGGGCCGGGGCAATGGCCGAGAAGTATAATATAGCGGCCGAGGATTGGGGGCAATTACAAGACTCTCTGCTGCGGGTTGATATCGTGGTTGCGGCTGCCCAGACGAAGGAATATCTTTTTGAACAATCCTGTTTCACAGGGCGGCGGGGAAGTACGCTGCTGATTATCGACATAGCCGTTCCGCGGAACTTCGATCCGGCCGTTAATGAACTCGATGGTGTTCATTTATATAGCGTCGATGACCTGGCGGATGTAATCCAGGAAAATATCGAGGCCCGACAGGAAGATGTCGGACAGGCCAAAGAGATCATTGCCGATAATGTCGCCGGTTTTATGGACTGGTTCGGAGTTATGGACATCGGGCCGCTGATCGGAAAACTACGCAAAAGATTCCACCAGTTGAGCAGGGCTGAACTTGAAAGTTTCATGGCCGGCGAAAGTAATATCACGACCATGCAAAAACAAAAGATGGAGGCGGCGGTCAATCGGATCGTCGATAAGCTGTTGCACCGGCTGATAAACAGTTTTTATACTGTAGCGCGAGAATATGGGCCCGACGAGGCAAGCCATTTGATAAAAAGTATTATCGAGTATGAGGATCGGGCAGGATGTTCCGAATGTTTAATCTGCAAAAAATCGGAATGTGGAAAAAATGAGTGAGTTATTCTAAATAATCCGATTGAAAAAGGTGGGATATCTAAACGGAGGTAAATACAATGTGGAATAAGACGCTATGTTTATTAACAGCGGGATGGCTGTCCGTGGTAGTGACATCAATCGGAGCGGAGACGGTGGAACGATCGAGTCAGCATGAGTCTGCGTTCACACAGACAAATAAACATCTGTTTTTCTGCGATTCCGGGAAGCCATATTACCTTGCGTTTCTGCGTGGGATTATGGAGCAGGTTGCCGACGAGCAGATGATACCGGCACCCGATGTCTCGCCGGGCAATTATGTTTTCTGCAAACCCGGAGCGTACTATCTGATTTACTTTACCACTGCCGCGCCGACCAGGCTAAGGCTGGAAGGCTATCAACCTTACAAAGCCGACGGGATTGACACAGGCAAAATGAAGGTAACATCGCTTGGTAACATCTATCCGGGTGAATCCGATTTCACACCGCCCGGTGCCGATTATTTATTGCGGCTTATTCGCTATCAGCCGAACGAGGTACTTCGTCCGGATATTACGATCTCGGCATCGCCGGATGAGGGTATTGCGCCGCTGAAAGTGCGGTTCCGAAGTTCTACGGAATCAGACCGGGTGCGCTACCTTTGGAAATTCGGCGACGGGACGACCTCAACCAGGGCAAACCCGGCGCATACGTATGACAAGCCCGGTTTTTATACGGCCTCGCTGAGGGTGATCAATCAGATGGACCGGGAAACTACCAGGTTTGCGCATGTGATGGTGGATGCCGATCCGAGTACTCCGATTGTGCGGGTTGGCGTCCGTCAGGGCGATACGCCGCCGGTAAGCCTGCACGGCCCGATCGAGCGTAACAAGGACGGCGTCTATAATCTGGGCAAGGCCAAACAGTGGAAGTGCATCCAGGTCGGCAATAAACCTCTGATGGAACTTGAAGGATTACGTTCTTTTACCATCATGGGCTGGTTGAATCCCGCGAGCCTGGACATCGGCGGCAGCGGTAACCGGATTGCCTTTAACCTGAATAATAATAACAGTTCGGGATTTGATCTGGTGTGCCTGAGTGATGGACGGCTAAGGCTGTCGATAAATGAATTGTCAGACCGTGTTCTGAACTATAGTTCGCCGGGGAAACTCTGGGCAAATCGATGGCTATTTTTCGCGGTAACATACGATGGAACAAAAGCCAAAAATAACGTCCACTGGTACTTTGGTGATGAGGATACCCCGGCCCGGCTTGATCGGACTGTAAGTTATGCGCGTGGCCCCACCGGCAGGGGCAGCGGTAAGCTGACCATCGGTAACTGCAACGACACCATTCACCAACAAGAACAAGATCGACAATTTCGCGGTAAACTACGCAGGATTATGATTTCCGGCAGCCGTTTCGGACCGCTCGGAGCATTGCCATTAACGAAGATTCGCAAATGCCAGCGTTAGAGGAAGATTCAATGTGGAAGCTGGAAGAAAAGAACTACAGAATGGGTCACATAACCCACATCCTCCAGCATGAAGCTGCTAAAATATTCGGTTGACCACATAAGAAATGATGTTATAATTAAATAGGCAATTATCCATTCTAATGTTAACCGAACTGGCAGAAGGAATTGCTAACGACAGGCATTCCTATTGACCGATATAACTCAAGTAAGAAGAATAGCTTAAAGTAATCGATATATCTGAAAGAAGTTCGATTATATCGATTTTATGGAATATATGGATTGTATCTATAATATTTGAAGCCCAATGATACAGATATATTATATGTGATCTGTATAGCGTTTTAATGAACCCAAAAATGATATTATTAGGATTTGGAGTTTTAATATGGCTGCGCCCTTTGAGTTTTCACCTACTTTTATTGATGACCACACCGAAAAGGTTGGTATCGATATACGACCTGTTATAGAGTATAAACTCGATAGGCGCAAACTTTTTGAGTTTGGTAATAAACTGGTTGATAAATATCCAAACCTCTTTGAGAGTCTGGTACAATCTCCCTCTGAGTTCCTTATAAGAAAAAAATTTATCTTTCCTGGTAAAGGTGAAATTGATCTCCCAACTATGGCTGTTTCGCAAAGAGGTCCCGTTTTTATATT
>Ga0255375_10059_pt1 | contig 18171 bp, 11 predicted proteins | sample ANMaggSeSYBR01H3_FD_182090 | JGI IMG/M metagenome (GOLD analysis project Ga0255375, IMG submission 182090) | Sediment cell enrichment communities from methane seep in Santa Monica Basin, California, United Staets - ANME aggregate JGI... | ecosystem: Environmental > Aquatic > Marine > Cold seeps >... | reverse complement strand
AGCAATAACACCGGAAAAATTAATGGTGGTGGCATTGAATTAACCTTATCAACAATCAACGGTTCTATTTACCTCAGAAAAAAATAAATATTAAATTTTGCCGGTTGTCCGATATTAAATTTGGGCAACCGGTATTTCCTTTAACCAAAAACTTACAACTATGAAAACTATATTTTCAATATTAATATGTTGTTTACTAATAAGTCAAACCTTTGCACAACGCATAGTGGAAGAAAGAATGCCGTTATCGCAAGGCCAGGGGGTGAAACTGGACTTTAATTTTGCGGATGATATTAAAGTTAATGCCTGGTACAAAAATGAAGTGTATGTAAAAGCTACAGTTAATATTAACAATGGTGAAGACAATGACAAGTTTGTGTTTTATACTAAAAAAGGTTCTGGTTATGTGAGTATTGAATCGGAAATAAAAGACCTTGATAAAATGTACGGCAATTGCTCAACAATTATCATCGAAGATGGTGACACCATTATAATAAATGGATCCGGAAATCAACTGGATATATTGTTCGAGGTATACCTTCCGGCCAATACCGAACTTGAATTGTCAACCATAAATGGCGACATACAGTTAAAAGGGCTTACCGGCGTTTTGGATATAAGTACTATAAATGGTGAAATAGACCTTCATCTTAATTCTTCCCACAAAGCCGATCTGAAAATGACAACCATTAACGGAACCATGTACACCAACTTTGACCTTCAATTCAGCGACACAAAAACTAATCTGCGTAAAATAGGTGGTGATATAAACACCAAACTAAACGGAGGGGGAGTAATTATTGAACTCGAAACTATAAACGGGACAATTTTTCTTAGAAAAGCAAAATAGCTGTAACAAACTATCTTTTTCCCAGTCATACCAATAAACCCATTTAATACCATGTTCAAAAATCATTTGATAACTACCATCCGGTATTTGATTCGCCAAAAAGCTTTCACTGTAATTAACATTGCTGGCCTTGCCATTGGAATGGCCATTGCTATTCTCATTTATATGTGGGTACAGCATGAATTAAGTTATAATAAATTTAATTCAAAATATGACCGGCTCTATCGCCTAATCCAGACACAGCACTATGCTTCCGGACCGTTAACAACAGTTTGCATGCCCGGCCCTATCGCCAAAGATATCCGGGATGAAATTCCTGAAATTAAAAACTCGTTCATGTTTTATAGTCAATCAATGACTGTTAATTACGGCGATAAAGTTTTTACTGAGGATATACGTCTTGCCGATCCGGAATTGTTCGGGATGTTTGATTTTGAATTTTTAGAGGGAAACCCCGATCATGTATTCGATGAATTAAAGTCGATAATTATTACAGATAAAATGGCAAAAAAGCTATTTGAAGATGAGGACCCAATGGGTAAACTTATTACCCTTAACAATGATTTAAACTTTAAGGTTACCGGAATTATTAAGGAAACACCTAAGAATTCATCATTCAGGTTTGATATCTGCTTTCCATTCGAAAACATTGAAGAAATGGGATTTACAATTAACCGCTACGGATGGAACTCCTTTTATGTTTATGTTGAACTTGGTGAAAATATTAACTATGTAGATGTAAATCAAAAGATAAATAAATACCTCGAAAATAAATCAAGGGAGCAAAACCTTGCAGACGGGAATGAAGATTACGACAGCGAAATAGATTTATTCCTGTTCCCTTTAGAGAAAATCCACCTGCATTCATACAGGGAAGGCCGTGGGGCAATTCAGTTCATTTATATTTTTTCAGCCATTGCAATTTTCATTATTCTTATTGCATGCATTAATTTTATGAACCTGGCAACTGCCAGATCAGCAAAACGTGCTAAAGAAATCTCTATCCGGAAATCGGTTGGGGCCGATCGTTTAAACCTTATCCGGCAGTTTTTAGGGGAATCGTTGATTATTTCGTTTTGTGCCATGATATTGGCTTTAATTTTAGTAAATGCCATCCTGCCCTGGTTTAACCTTTTAGTTGAGAAAGAGTTGATATTTAATTATACTGATACAAGCTTATGGTTATTATTAGTGGGAATTACCTTAGTGATTGGAATTTTGGCAGGAAGTTATCCAGCATTCTACTTGTCAGCTTTTAACCCGGTAAAAACCATGCGAAATGGCATAAACAAAGGCAAAGGCAATTTTTATCTAAGAAGGGCGCTGGTCGTGTTCCAATTTGTATTATCTGTTGGCCTCATTATTAGCACAATAGTGGTTAAACGTCAATTAAATTACCTTTATAACAATAAGCTTGGGATGGACCTGAATGAAGTTAGCTTGTTCACATTAAGGGGAAACGCTTTTGAAAAATATGATGTCCTGAAAACTGGTCTGTTAAACAACCCGAATGTAACGAATGTAACCCGCGCCAATTCCATTCCTTTTTACATCGGCAGTAACAGTGGTGGTATTGAATGGCAAGGAAAAGATACCGAGGATGATATTATTGTTGGGTTTACATTTGCTGATGAAGACTACATTGAAACCATGGGGATGCAAATGGCTGATGGCCGTTTTTTTTCAAAAGATATACAATCGGATACTACTGCCGTAGTAATTAATGAAACAGCCGCAAAAGCATTTAGCCTTGAAAATCCGGTTGGAAGATGGTTATCATGGGGCGATAACGATAGGTATCATATAATTGGTGTGGTTAAAAATTTCCACCACCTTCCGATGCAGCAAGGCATTGACCCTTTAACTATGTATTATAACCCGGACCGTTGCAAACAAATGCTTGTTAAGACTAAAACCGGCAACTATACACAAATAAAGGAAGAACTCAGGAGCTCATGGGAAGCTAATGCACAAGGTTTTCCTTATGAACCCAGGTTATTGAAAGAAATTTATGAAAATACTTATACAGATGAGGCAAGGTTGATACAAATAATCAGCTACTTTGCCATACTTGCAATTTTTATTTCCTGTCTCGGATTATTTGCACTATCAACATACATTGCCGAACAACGGACAAAAGAAATCGGGATCAGAAAAATTCTGGGGGCAAGTACTTCCGGAATTGTTTCATTGGTTTCAAGTGAATTTATTAAATGGGTCATCATTGCCAATGTTATTGCCTGGCCTATCACCTGGTTAGCAATGAAAGACTGGCTGGACGGATATACCTATCACGCTAAAATAAGTATTGACATTTTCGGTTATGCTTTACTGATCTCAATTTTTATTGCTTTGCTTACAGTAACCTATCAATCTGTATCTTCAGCAATGAAAAAACCTGTGGATGCAATTAAATATGAGTGATACAAAAAGTATCTAAACAACTGGCGATTTTTTCTATTTGAGCACATGGAAATTCTTAGCATAATTATCGCTTTCAATAAACCTAAGAGTTGCTTTTGAATCGTTACTCCACCAAAAACTGAATTGTAAGGAAATGCGAAGAAGTACCAAAAAAGCTATAATGATAGTAACAAAGAGGATTATCATATGCGAACCATTGAATAATGTATAGGAATAGCACCAATAATTAATTAATTGTATTGCCATAAATATAATACATGCAAACGAGAGATTATGTGACATTGCGATATGCATGTCCCAAAACTCTATATACTTTGCGTTTCTTGGAGCTAATTCCCTAATCCGTGTGAATTTATAAGAATGATTTTTTTTCATTAAATCCATTGCTAAACTTTTATGCCTTTTTTTTGCAAAATTCAACTTCTCCCCTGATGCCTTATCCTTTTTACATAAACAATACTTACAATATGGTTGAACGTATCCAAAAAGAAATATTGAGAGATTTATTAACAAAAGATAACGGGCAATTGGTTTAATTACATAACCTACCACATAACCCATAAGTGCTAAAATTAAAAAAGTATGCCAGTGATAATTAGCAAATATAGGTGGCAATTGACTATAAAGAAATTCATCATTTTCCCGGAAAAGTAAAAATGATACTATAATGCATGCACCGGGAAATGCAAATGCAAAAAAATCGTACATTAAATTAAAAAATTTATCCATGGTGAATTATAATTTATTTTTAATAAACATTAAATTATATGTGAGTAATTGTATGGACTCGTCCTGATTTTAGTTTACACTTTTTACTTTATAATCCTGTTACAAATTTACACTTTATTTTTTATCCTAAATACAGTTTGCTATAATTTTAAACTCCTCTTTGTGAAGTGAAAAAATACCTTTTTCCCTTTAACCCACCTAATATCGTAGATAATGTGAATTATGTTGTATATCTTTCATAAAAAAAGCTATACACCGTGTAATAGTTTTAGCTCACCTTTTTGATTTTAATATTCCTATCTTTGTAAAAAAATTAAATTAATTAAACTTTAACTATATAAAGCAAATAAAAAATGGGAGTATTAGTAGGAAAAAAAGCGCCTTTATTTGAAGCTGATGCAGTTGTTAACGGTGGTGAATTTGTTGAAAAATTTTCACTGGAGCAATTCATTGGAAAAAAGCATGTAATTTTCTTTTTCTATCCACTGGATTTTACATTTGTTTGTCCGACCGAAATTATAGCATTTCAAAAGAAAATGGAAGAGTTTGATAAAAGGGATGTTGCTGTTGTCGGATGTTCTGTTGACTCTAAATTTTCGCACTGGACATGGCTCAACACCGAATTAAAAGATGGAGGAATAAAAGGTGTAAAATATCCTTTGGTTTCTGACCTTTCAAAAACCATTTCGGAAAATTATGACGTTCTGGCCGGTGAATTTGACTACGATGAAGATGATGATTTATCATTATTTGACGGAGTACCGGTTGCATACAGGGGATTATTCCTTATTGACAAACAAGGGGTGGTCCGTCATCAGGTAGTCAATGATTTGCCACTTGGCAGGAGTGTTGATGAAGCTATCAGGGTAGTGGATGCGCTGCAATACCATGAGGAACATGGTGAAGTTTGTCCGGCTGACTGGAAACCCGGTGATGATACAATGACCGAAACTGCTGAAAGTGTAGCTAATTATCTGGCAACTCATTAATTATACTGAATAAAAAAAAGACGATGATAATCATCGTCTTTTTTTATCTTAACAGGGTGACATTCCCGCTTTTCACCTCGCCCTTCCCATCAGTATATTTTACCTTAATAACCCAGGTATAAACCTCTACCGGCATATCTTCTCCCGCATTATGTTTTCTACCGTTCCAAAACTCTTTTGGGCTTTTTGTTGTAAAAACAACGTCACCGTATCGGTTATAAATACTAAGGTCATATTCCATTAAATCTGTACCCAATACCCTGATCTCAAACTCATCATTGATTATATCATTATTGGGAGAAAAAGCTGTTGGAACAAATATCCCGGTATGTACTTCAACAAAAATTATTTTTTCTACTTCACACCCGTGTTGGTCATTTATAACAACCTGGTATTCTCCACCGGTGAGCGGACCGATTTCAAATGATGATTCGCCGCTTTGCCATAAAACATCATAAGGCTCAATTCCACCTGCCGGGTTAAGCTCAATATATCCCCAGCCCTTGTCATCAAAAAAAATAAGATGGTCAAGGATCAATTTATCCGGCTCATAAATTTGTATTTCTTTTGAATTGGCACATCCAAAATCATCCAATATGGTCAATTGGTATATACCAGCCATAAGTGTATCTAATTCCTCCTCATCGCTATATAAGTAACCATTTAATAACCAAACAAAGTCAGTATAATTTCCTGATCCTCCCTGAATATTTGTAACCTCAATAATACCAGTGCTATCGTGGTAACAGATCAAATCTGCACCTTCTAATTCAAATTCAATCTCAGGCAATTCCAATATTTCAATTGTTAAAACCGAATCAGGACAAAAGTTGGAATCCGAAACATTTACTGTATAAATACCTGCTGCCAATTCATCAAGGTAAGGCCCTGATCCATTATTCGACCAGTTATAGGTATAAGGCACGGTACCTCCGGAGGTGGTAAGGTTAATTTCACCTGTTGACAAATTATAACAGGCATCTGTTGAAGTAAAATCTACCTGAAGAGGTTCAGGCTCTGATAATTCAATGCTTCCATTTGATTCACAATTGGAAGAATCAATTACATTAAATGTGTAAATTCCTGCGGCAAGATCATAAATATTTTGAGCTGTTGAAATCAACTCATCATTAAGGAACCAGTTATAAGTAATGGGTTCTGTGGCAGTTTCAAGGTTGAATTCAATATAACCATCCATAAAACCATAACAACTTATATTTGAAGTATCGTAATTAAACCCGATATGACATTCAATGATGATGGTATCAAGCCGGATACAACCCGGGCCCTCATCATAAAACACCGAAAGGACATAAATACCATTACCTAGCACCATCAAGCAGGAATCAAATCCAATAGTATCACCGGTTGCCAAGTTTAACCAAAAATATTGGGTTGACAAATTCCCGTTAAAATTTTCGGCACACAAATAAATAGTATCTCCTTCCTGTAGGGATGTATCGTTTCCCAATTGGTACTGTTGGGGATTAGCATGAAATACCCACCCCTCATTCGATTCATTTACATTTTCACTAAAATAACCCGCGTCAAACATTGCATTTCCAACGGCCTCAATATTGTACATTTGTATTAAATTGCCAAATACTGACCCGGTATCTTTATGAATTTGAGCCAATGTACTATTAGAGGAAGATAAATAAACAGATTCACAATTATTGCCCAAAATACGAAGTGAGTCAATGATGGTTTGTGTGTTATCTCCATCTAATATGTATGAATATCCTGGTGTAAAAAACAAGGTATCAAAACTGTTGGAGCCAAAAATATCACCATCCTGTTCAAATTCGGTAAAAACATATTCACCATTCCCATTGATAATACCTGTAGAATCAAATAAAACCCAGGAAGCCGTGTCATTACCATAAAGTTCACCATGCCCTGTAAAAATCAAAGTGTCCATAACAAATTCATTCTTGATGGATTCCGTCAGCGTATTTACATTTCCATTCATATTAAAATAAACATCATCAGCAATCACATATGAATTCTTGCCTTGTAAACCACCATCGTAAGAATAATTAATATTACGAAAACTTACAGTATCGGCAGAAATAATCTCAGCCACCTGTTTTATATCATCTGCATTAAAAAGCAAGTCGTTATAATGAAGGTACGAACCGTAGGTTTGTATAAACATACCGGAATCAATCCTGATAAGTGAATTATTTTCAGGGATACTAAGGTTCGATCCATTTATAATCCAATTCAAATTAATATGCATAAGGGAAGAATCAAAATCCAGTATCCTTTCAGCGGTGGTTGTGGAATAAAAACCATAACACCTCACAGTGTAATTATTGGTATTTAAATTACCGTAACTATAATAAATTACATTCTGGTTAGCGAGTTCAACACCGAGGTCAAGCGTGTCTTCCAGTGTCCAGGTTCCTCCCGGCCCGTAAAAATAAACGTTATTATTTTTATTGTGGAATTTAACCCCGGTCGTTTCAATAATTTCCCCTGGTAACCTTGATTCAAAATAAATATACCCGGGATAGGTAAAATTGAGTTCAGGATTAAGCCACAAAGAGCCAAAAATCCTTAAATAAGAACCCGAATAGTTGGATGTAAATTCAGGTTGGAATGTCGCTCCTGTCCAATCCATATTCCTGGCAAAAGCATTGTTACGGGTAATACTTACTTTTTGTGCAACATCACTGAACGATAAATTATCAAATATTACAGTATCATAGGGTGTTGGTATACATTCACCTGGCGGACCTCCCGAAGTTAACGACCAATGTTCAGTTTCCTCCCAGTTTCCTTCACCTCCGACCCAATATAATTTCCCGGGCGCTGAATTATAAATTGTATCCCAACCTTCATTGTTTCCGACATCAATTGAATTATAAGCTAAAAATGTTGCCTCACCTATAGTATGTATGTCTTGTATTGCTGTATATTCAACCGATAAGGTATCCTCTTCCTTTTCGAGGTAGGCTTCACTTCCGGGGGTCATTGATTGCAAAAGTACTGGCCCGGTACAAATACCACTTGAATCTATTATTTCATTAATAATTTGTGTTTTACCCGCCTGAAGCGAATAAAAATTTCCAGGTGTTAAAGAGAGGGTATCAAATGAATTATTTCCATAAATATTGGCATTGCTGTTAAATTTTACATCTTTATACTCTCCATAAATCGTATCCCTCGAATACATATTTGCAACTGCTTGAATCCCGTCGAAAAGAACATTATGGTACCTAATGGTATCACCTCCAAGATTATAAATGGTAGCCCCGTCTGCCAAAAAAACAATTTCAGAACTCCCCGAATTAAATTCCAGGTTCTCATTGTTTAATTTCCAGGCAGGATAAGGTGACGCTGAAAATATCTCAACTGTAGCTGATCCAAGGTCAAGTGATCTTGCAAAGGCTGAATCGGAGTGCATGGTCTGGCACTTTACATAATTGTTTGCCAGTTCAATAGCCCCATTCAGGAAGGTTACATTTTTCAGTATAACCAAACTGTCGTATACCGTCCATCCACCATTCTCTCCATCAAAAACCACATTCTTTTTGAATGGAACATTTGCTGTTTTAATATGTTGCCCCGAAAGGGTGTCTTTGAAAAAAACATCCCCGTTAAAATTATTCTCCAAAGTTGGCATAAATTCAAGGGAACCATAAAGTGTTAAAGTGGGTGAAGGCATTAAACTATTAAATACAGCATAGCTATTTGCGTCCCATTTCATATTGTTACATGCTATGTTAATCAGATCAACATGTACCGTATCCAAACCATTAAATGAATTTCCATTAAAAAAGACATTGTCATAAATAAGGGGCAAACAATCCTGATCTTCTCCCCCAATAGGCGATGACCAATGCAAAGTATCTGACCAAAAACCTGTTCCGTTCACCCAGGTCATGTCCCTGCTTTCTTCTTTAATAACACACCCCTGGTTATTACCCAGGTCGAGAGAGAAATGGGCAATAAACTGGTCTCCTGCACTCATTTCGGATTTGATTGATTCAAGAGAAACAAAATATAAATGCACATCACCGCTATTTTTAGCAAAACCAGCCTGGCCATTCCCATCCGATTTAATTGTGATCAGTCCTGAACATCCGCGGGCAATCAGATTACCAGTAAGTGTTTGGGTTTTGTTTCCTTGAAAAGTGTATGATTGTTGAGCGCTTAATTTCAAATTCCTGAACGTGTTCCCATCGAGTATTGTAGCGTTGTTATTAAATACAACATCCCAGTAAGTTGCATTTCCGCCCTTAAAAATATTCAGGGAATTAATATCATCATGGTAAAAATAAAGTGTTCCGTTAAAACCTGTATATTCAAAATTAGTATCAACCTGCCATTTTCCATTATTCCCTTTAACTAATAATTGGGAATTTGTTAATTCCAATACCTTAGAGGATTCAGATTCAGCATAAAACGAATGGCAATCAATCAGCCAGCCATTGCTTTTTAAGGTTCCATTGTTCAAATAAACCGCTTTACCAATTAGTAAAAGCGGGGAAGCTAAATCCCAGGAACCACTGCCGGTAAAATAAAGATCAGATAATATGGGGATTCCATGCAGGTGAATGATATTGCCCAACCCGGTAGAAGTAAAATAGATATCTCCATAATAATCAACTTCCAGGTCATTTATAAGTATTAGCGAGCCGTTAATATTCAGTTTTTTATCTCCGGCTAAAATTACTTTATTGATAACACCACTCCAATCCATATTGCGACAACCGGCATCAATATCAATAAAAACAGTTTGGTTAGCGCCTGTAAAGGATGATTCAATAAAAAATACATTATCATTTAATGTTGGGATACCTCCATTTTCAGAAAGCCAGTGCAATGTATCCGACCAATTACCCTCTCCACCAATCCAGTAGAACTCTTCGCCAAAAGTGGAAAGAGGCATATATTGTATGCTAATAAGCAATACAAAATTATATAACCAGTACTTTAATAATTTCATAAAAACCCATGTACTTGCTGTGAAGCCTCCGTTAACCGGTAAACTCCCGGCATTCCAAATTTACAAACCGACCCGATTGTACAATTTTACCTGTTATACAATTGACTTATAATTATTTGACAAGGTTGCCTAAGCCACAACAAAAATATATAAAATAAACATAAATGGATTTAATTAATGAAATCAAATGGAAATCACAATAATCACCCTTGGTTTTTTTACTATTTTTGAATTTTTTCAGAATAGTTATCATTTTCACAAGCTACTATGGAGCAGATAAACAAAACACTAAAGGATAATACGTTATTAAGATGGGGCATTTTGCTTCTTATTGCCTCTGTTCAGGCAGCAAATTATTATTTTTATGATGCCATTTCACCGTTAAAGCGCGACCTGGAAGAAAATTTTAATTTTACAAACACCGATTTCGGACTTTTCGTTTCAGCTTACTCAATTCCCAATATCTTTTTATTAATGTGTATCTGGGGAGGGATAATCCTCGACCGGCTGGGCATACGCCGAACAGGTTTTATGTTTGTGATACTAATGGTAGCAGGAGCTTTTGTTACCGCTTACGGGGCAAGCAGTTATTATTACAATGGAGGGTTCGGATATACATTTTTCAATTCTTTCCTCACCGATTATTCACCCGAATTAAAAATGATGCTTTTTGGCAGGTTCCTCTATGGATTAGGCGCCGAAACAAGTATAGTGGTTGTTAGCAAAGTAATTGTGAAATGGTTTAAGGGAAAAGAACTTGCCATGGCATTTGGCTTAAAGATAGGTATTGCACGTGCCGGATCATGGGCTGCTTTTTATTTTTCCCCTATAATAGCACAAAATTCACCATACTGGAACAATGCCATTTGGTTCGCTGCCATGTTACTGGCTATTGCACTTCTCTTTTTTCTTGTCTATTCTATTTTTGATATAAAATTCGACAGGCAGGTAAAAGCCGGCGGAAAATTAAGTGAAGATGAAAAATTTCATATAAACGATTTATTAAAACTCATTACCAACCGGTCGTTTTTATTTGTAACGCTTCTTTGTTTGACATTTTATTCTGCTGTTTTTCCGTTTCAATCTTTTTCCCCGGATTTTCTTTTGAACAAATTCGGGTTCGACCAGGAAGTCAGTGGTAAAATAGCTTCTCTTCTTTCTGTTGGGACAATATTTTTCACTCCCCTTGTTGGATTATTTGTTGACAAAAAAGGGAAAAGCGCTTCATTAATGATCTTTGGTTCCTTGTTATTGGTTTTTATCCATTTATCGTTTGCATTAACAAATATATCACCGATATTTCTGATGATATTACTGGGAATTGCATTTTCACTGGTTCCGGCAGCAATGTGGCCATCCGTAGCAAAGATAGTTCACGAAAAAAGAATTGGCAGCGCTTACGGTACCATGTTTGCCATCCAGAATTTAGGCTTATGGGCCTTCCCATTGTTAATAGGAATCGTACTGGATAAAACAAACCCTGGAGTTACACCCGAGGCAGTAAGCGCCGGAACTGCCTTTTACAATTACACATATGCCATCCTTATGCTTGCAATGCTTGGGATTTTAGGGTTGATCTTCGCAATTTTGTTAAAACGTGAAGACCGAAAATCAGGTTATGGCCTGGAACTCCCTACTAATAAATAACTGCTGCCATGTATTTTGTAAAAACACCGGAGTTTATAAAATGGTTCTATCCTTCCCTGATCTGGGATATTCCTGTAACAGGCAATACCCTTTTTATAACCTTTGATGACGGGCCGGATGAAAATGTGACGCCACTGGCCCTCGACCTCCTTGAAACCTATAATGCCAGGGCTACTTTTTTTTGTGTTGGCGAAAAAGCAGAAAAACAACCTGGTTTGCTTAACCGGATTAAAAATAATGGCCATGCTATTGGGAACCATTCATTTAATCATATAAAAGGAAAAAAAACAAAATCGAAGGACTACTTTAAAAATATTGAAGAGGCTGGGCTAATTTTAAACACAGTTTTGTTCAGGCCTCCGTATGGCAGCATAAGGAATACACAGATCAAACAATTAAGAAAAGACTACAAAATAGTTATGTGGAGTGTATTAACCGGCGACTTCGACCCAAAAATCAGTAGGGAAAAGGTTCTTAGGCGTTCCATCAGGTATACCAAAAAAGGGAGTATTATCGTTTTTCATGATAACAATAAATTTAAAGATAAAATGCTCTATGCCCTTAAAGGGTTTTTACAACATTTTTCAGAATTGAATTATAATTTTAACCCAATTATAGCCGACGGCCTATAGTCATTCAGACATAAAAAAAATTACACCTCACCCCGGCCCTCTCCTGCAAGGAGAGGGAGTTAGCAAGGGTTATAAATTAATTGTTACGAGCTAACAATTAACTTATAACCCCGCACTGGCGGGATTTCGCTACGCTCAACATATAACTTATAACAAATAACTTTATTCACCCGGTAAGTAACAAATTATTTTCACCTTTGCAAAATGAATATTAAGTACTTAAATATTTTTCTGAACCTGGTTCTTGCAGTTATCATCAGCATATTTGCAATTCGTTGCGCAAATCCGGGTTCCCCGATGGGCGGGCCAAAAGACACAACCCCTCCTACCCTTCTGAAAGCAGAACCACCCTTGTTTACTAAAAATTTTACAGCCGATAAAATCAGGTTATACTTTGATGAATTTATCAGCCTTAAAGATGTGCAAAGCCAAATGATCATTTCACCGCCAATGATCGAAAATCCTCAAATAAGGATAAAGGGAAAATCTGTAATTATTGAATTTAACGAAAAACTGAAGGACAGTACCACCTACAATATATTCCTTGGGGATGCAGTAGTTGATATTACTGAAAACAATCCTTATTCTAATTTCAGGTATGTTTTTTCAACCGGCAATGTATTGGATTCAATGACTTATAAAGGCAGTGTGCAGGATGCATTTACACTTGAGCCGGTTCAGGGGACAAATGTTATGCTGTACCTTGATAATAACGATACCATTCCGTTTGATTCTTTACCCTATTTTATCAGGCCGTTTTTTATGTCGCGGACAAATGAAAGTGGTGAGTTTGTTTTTAATAACCTGGCAAATAAATCATTCAAAATATTTGCACTTGAAGACGGAAACAGCAATTTATTATTTGATCAGGCCCTGGAAAGAATTGCTTTTTCCGATTCGCTTATAAAGCCCTATTATATTCCTTTACCTACTGAACCCGATACATCCTTAAAATTAGATAGTTTGTCAATAGACACGGTTTTGCTCAATTTTTCGGATTCCCTGAATTTTTCGGATTCCCTGGATTTTAAAGAACCCGAATTACTAAAGCTTTGCCTTTTTGAAGAAAACGATTCGATCCAGAAATTTTTAAAGGCAACCTTAGCAAAAAAAAACCATCTTGTTTTTATTTTCAGGAAACCTACCATTTCTCCTGTCATTACCCCTCTTAACCTGAATACAAACGAGGAATGGAAACTTGAAGATATCAACAAAACAAAGGATACACTTACCTTCTGGATTTATAATAATTTACAGGACAGCATAACTTTTGAAATATCGGATAATGATATTATTTTAGATACCATTGAAGTAGCAATGGTTAAAAAATCGAAACGAAGAGGTGAACAAAAAGAAGATGAAAAACCTGCTGTACTTAAGGTTAATTTTGCTAAGACTCCCCCGGTTCCGGATCCTGAAAGCAGCATAAAAATATCCTTTAGCTATCCTGTAGCCAGTCAAAACCTTGAAGGCATTCAATTTATGGAAGACACAAACATGATAGAAATGCCTGATCTTATTTTTATTGATGAAATAAGATCAAAAGCCCAAATAAAGTATAACTGGCAAGAAGCTACTGCTTATTCCCTGTTGTTTCCCGACTCGGTTTTTACTGATATAACAGGCCAGTCGCATGATACGCTAAAACATAGTTTCAGGGTCAAAAGCATAGCTGATTTTGGGAACCTGTTTTTTGACATTTCTGTTCCTGAATCAAAATTTAATTATATTTTCCAGCTTCTAAATAAGGAAAAAATTATCACAGAATACATAATAGATACATGCGAAAGGTTATCCTTTAAATATCTGTTACCGGGAGATTACCAGGTCAAAGTTATTTTTGACCGAAACAATAATAACCAATGGGACACTGGAGATTACATTTACGGAATTCAGCCCGAAGAAGTCCGCTTTTTTGATAAAGTTATTACCGCCAGGGCTAATTGGGATATAGAAGAAACCTGGGATTTATCAGAGTGATTTGAACCGCCCATAAAAAAAAGGAAATATATCGTGTACCCAAAAAAAGTTAACGGTCTTTTTAAATCAGTTACCGGTTAGTCTTGCGTTGTTCGCCCTAATACCCAATACTCTTTGCCCTTTGCCTCATACTCCATGCTCCAAACTCCACGCCCTTTAGCTCCTATACCTGATCCATTTCCACAATTCTTTGTAATTGATCTTCTTGCCGTACATGAGTATACCGGTGCGGTATATTTTGGACGAAAGCCATGTTGTTCCTAAAAATCCGAGGATTAAAAGGGCCATTGACAGGGCCACATCGAAAACAGGGACCCCAAAAGGTACGCGAACCATCATGATTACAGGGGAGGTTAATGGAAAAATTGAAAGCCAGAAGGCTGCCGGCCCGTCAGGATTGTACATGATGAATTGTGAAATAATAATGGATACAATAAGTGGTACTGTGAGCGGAAGCATAAATTGCTGGGTGTCGGTTTCACTGTCAACAGCAGAACCTATTGCGGCAAATAAAGCCCCGTATAATAAATATCCTCCCACAAAATAAAAAAGAAAAAGCAATATTATTGTCCCGAAAGGGATGGACCTTACCGACTCAAATAAGATACCGGCCGACTCATTTATATTTTGAATATTTGGTGTATTCTCTATAGCTTCATTGCTTAAGCCCGATGAACTGACTTGCTCCTGTAAGTTTAACTGCGATTGTTGGTAACCAGAAATGTCATCACCATAAAATGAAAATATTGCTGAGACAAAAATCAGCGAAAGGACTACCCATAAAAAAAACTGGGTCATGCCTACCATAGCAACCCCAACAATTTTACCCATCATTAATTGAAAGGGTTTAACTGATGAAACGATAACTTCAACAATACGGCTTGTTTTTTCTTCAATAACTCCTCTCATAACAAGCGCTCCATACATAAAAATGAAGATATAAATGAGCAAACCTCCAACAAAACCAACAGCCATGCTTAATTCGGTTGAACTTGTCTCTTCCTGCCCACCCTCGTCTATTTTTATTGTGAGTAAATTGATGGATGTTTTTATTGATTTCAAAATATCAGGGTCAATGCCTGATGCTTCCAGCTTTTTGCCTTCGATCTCTTTGCGCATCTGGTCTTTGATGTACCCTGTAATAATGAGGTTTGGCTGCCCTGAAGAATAAAGTTTTGCTGTTTCTGGAACACTTAAAGAGGATTTGGGAATGTGCAGAAGGGCATATAAGTTTTCATCAGCCATAAAAACTTTGGCTGAATCAGGGCCTCCGTTAAGTTTAATAAATTGAACCTTGTCGGTATTTTTAAATGTTTTATCAAATAAGCCCGATTCATCCAGTACACCTATCACTTTTATTTCGCCTTCGATTTGGGCAACATAAACCGGAACAACAAACATGGCAGCCATTAACAACGGCCCGATGACAGTCATAATGATGAACGACCGTTTTTTAACACGTGTAAGGTATTCTCTTTTTATAATCAGAAAAACTTTGCCCATGTCAATGATCCGTTTTTGTTTTATTTTTTTCAACCGTTTTGATAAATATGTCATTCATCGAAGGCAATATTTCGGTGAAGGATAAAATCTCAGCCTGTGGTATCAGTTTTTGTAACAACTGGTTTTGATTTACGTCTCCCCGTATTTTTATGGTAGCGATAAACTTCCCGTTTTGAGGTTCATTATTAATGATCTCAAAATTTTCATCAAGGATTATATCAAGATGCTGCCTGGGATTAACATAACCTATCTCAAAAAGGTTCTCTTTTGTTTTTTCTTTAATATCCGACACATTTCCTTCAAGTATTTTGTTTGAATTATCAATCAGGGCGATGTGGTTGCAAAGTTCTTCAACAGAAGCCATATTGTGTGTAGAAAAGATGATTGTGGCCCCGTTTTTTTTAAGTTCAAGTATTTCATCTTTCAACAGGTTTACGTTAATTGGGTCAAATCCGCTGAATGGCTCATCGAATATCAATAGCTCCGGCTTGTGCAATACCGTTACAATAAACTGTACTTTTTGCTGCATTCCTTTTGATAGCTCCTCCACCTTCCGGTTCCACCAGCCTGATATTTCAAATTTTTCAAACCAGGTTTTTAACTTTTCTATTGCATCGTGTTTCGACAGGCCTTTTAATTGTGCCAGGTAAAGCGCTTGCTCACCGACTTTCATTTTTTTATAAAGGCCCCTTTCTTCGGGTAAATACCCAATATTTAATATATGTTTCTGCGAAAGTGGTTTCCCATCGAAAAAGATGGTCCCCGAATCGGGCGCAATGATCTGGTTAATTATCCTGATAAATGTGGTTTTCCCTGCTCCATTAGGGCCTAATAAACCAAAGATGCTTTGTTTCGGGACATGAATACTTATATCATTAAGCGCTTTATGATTGGCATATTGTTTATTGATATTGTTTGCCTGAAGCAGGTATTCCATAGAGTTGAGTTTTACTGGCTAAAGTATTCCCGCATGCGAGAGAAAAAACTCCGGTCTTTCAACGAAGGCGAGGGTATAAAATTTTCAGACCGGCTTAATTTTTCCAGGATTTGTTTTTCTTCTTTCGACAGGTTTTTAGGTGTCCATACATTAATATTTATTAGCAGGTCGCCTGTTCCATACGAATTTACAGAAGGTAAGCCTTTTCCCTTCAGGCGGAGAACTTTACCGCCCTGGGTCCCCGGCACGATCTTTATCCTTGCTTTTCCATCAAGGGTTGGTATTTCAATGGAAGCGCCTAATGATGCATCTGAAAAACTGATATACGCATCGTGAAGCAAGTTCATGCCATCACGTTCAAAATAATCATGTTCAATTTCCTCGACCAAAATAATGAGGTCGCCCGGAACCCCGCTTCTTGCACCGGCATTCCCTTTACCGCTCATCGAAAGCTGCATGCCATCTTCAACTCCTGATGGTATATTAATAGAGATGACCTCTTCCCCGCGTACAATCCCGTCACCGGCGCACGAAGGGCATTTATTTACGATGGTCTGGCCTTCACCACCACAAGCCGGACAGACTGATGCCGTTTGCATTTGCCCTAAAAAGGTGCTGGTAACACGGGTTACCTGGCCTGTTCCATGACACGTGGAGCATGATGAATAGGATGAGCCTTCTTTTGACCCGGAACCATTACACGAATTGCAGCCCATGTATTTATTGACTTTGATCTTTTTCTCTGCCCCTTTTGCTATTTCTTCGAGGGTTAACTTCACCTTAACCCTTAAATTTGATCCACGATTAACCCTGCGCCTACGTTGTCGGGCGCCACCTCCGAAACCACCAAAGCCACCAAAAGCGCCTCCAAAAGCATCCCCGAAAATATCTCCGAACTGACTGAAAATATCGTCCATTGACATGCTATAACCATTCGTTCCGGAAGCACCGCCAAGCCCGGCATGTCCAAATTGGTCGTAACGGCCTCTTTTATTCTGGTTGCTCAATATCTCATACGCTTCGGCTGCTTCCTTAAAATTATCTTCGGCTTCTTTGTTATCCGGGTTTTTATCAGGATGGAATTTTAATGCCAGTTTCCGGTAAGCCTTTTTAATTTCTGCTTCCGAAGCATTTTTTGAAACACCGAGTACTTCGTAATAATCTCTTTTTGACATCTATTTGTTTTGAGTATTTTCAAATGATTAATTCAGCTACTTTCCAATTATTACTTTCGTATACCGGATCACTTTTTCGCCCAACATATATCCTTTTTCAAGCTCATCAACAATTTTACCTTTTAATTTCTTTTTAGGGGCAGGTATGTAAGTGATCGCTTCATGAAAATCCGTATCAAATTCATTGCCTATCGCTTCAATAGGCGCTAACCCTTTTTTTTGCAAGGTAGAGTTCATCTTGTTATAAATGAGCTGCATGCCTTCTTTAACCGTCTCACAGTCTTTGACTTCTTCTGATGATTTTATGGCTCTTTCAAAATCATCCAGAACAGGCAGCAATTCAGTGAT
>Ga0255375_10058_pt1 | contig 18208 bp, 11 predicted proteins | sample ANMaggSeSYBR01H3_FD_182090 | JGI IMG/M metagenome (GOLD analysis project Ga0255375, IMG submission 182090) | Sediment cell enrichment communities from methane seep in Santa Monica Basin, California, United Staets - ANME aggregate JGI... | ecosystem: Environmental > Aquatic > Marine > Cold seeps >... | reverse complement strand
CCTACTTTGCCTCGGTCTATGTCAGGCTGATCACCCGCATGAAGGTGCGGGATGCCACAGCAGGTTTTGTCTGTTACCGCCGGGAAGTACTGGAAGTGATCAACCTGAACAGGATAAAGTTCAAAGGATACGCTTTTCAGATCGAGATGAAGTTCAAGGCATGGAAATACGGCTTCAATGTGGTGGAGCTTCCCATTATCTTTACAGACCGCAAAGAGGGAACCTCAAAAATGTCGGGCAGAATTGTTGGCGAAGCCGTTTTCGGGGTGATCGGATTGAAGATAGCCAGCTGGTTCAGAAGCTACCAACGGGATGGTGCCCTGTGAATCTGGAATAGAAAATTGTGGAAACCATGAATAATTACCTGATAAAGAATACGCAGATTGTCAACGATGGGATGATTACCCGTGGTTTTGTGCTGGTACGGGGAGGAATCATTCGTGCAGTCGGAACAGGAGAACCAGGTGTGGAGCAGGAGCTGGCAGAGGTGATTGATGCCGGCGGAAAATACCTTCTGCCGGGCATCATCGATGACCAGGTACATTTCAGAGAGCCGGGACTGACCCACAAAGCTGAGATCGCCACCGAATCGAAAGCTGCTGTGTCCGGGGGGATCACCTCCTTTATGGAGATGCCCAATACCAAACCACAGGCCACCTCCATTGATGAACTGGAGAAAAAGTACCAACGGGCCCGGGAGGTCTCCATGGCCAACTACTCCTTCTACCTGGGCGCCACCAATGACAATATCGAGGAGATAAAAAAACTCGATCCGACAAAAAATTGCGGGGTCAAGGTCTTTATGGGCTCCTCCACCGGAAACATGCTGGTTGATGACCGGAATGCGCTTGAGAAGATCTTCGCCGGATCACCAACACTGATTGCCACCCATTGTGAAGATGAGGCAACCATCGTGAATAATAGTGAGAAGGCACGAGAGAAGTATGGAGAAGATATACCGGTGAGTCAGCACCCGCTGATCCGCAGCGAGGAGGCGTGTTACCTCTCCAGTTCCCTGGCAGTGGAACTGGCCAGAAAACATAACGCCCGGCTGCATGTACTTCATATCTCCACAGCAAAAGAGCTGGAGCTGTTTCAGCAGGGAACCGATTTTGAAAAGAAACGGATTACCGCGGAGGTTTGCATACATCACCTCTGGTTCCATGATGGGGATTATGAACGAAAGGGTACCCTGATCAAGTGGAACCCGGCAATAAAGAGGATGCATGATCGCGATTCGTTGTTGGCTGCAGTATTGAATGATAAACTGGATGTGATTGCCACCGACCACGCACCACATACCATCGAGGAGAAACAGAGCAAGTATTTTCAGTCACCTTCGGGCGGCCCCATGGTGCAACACGCACTTACAGCCATGCTTGAACTGGTTCACCAGGGGAAAATAACCATCGAGAAAGTGGTGGAAAAGATGTGCCATGCCCCTGCCAGGCTGTTTGGTGTAAAGGATCGCGGCTTTATTGAACCCGGATTCAAAGCCGATATGGTACTGGTGGATATGGAGCAGGAGTGGACCGTGGCCCATAAGAACATCCATTATAAATGCGGCTGGTCGCCTCTGCAAGATGAAACGTTCCATTCAAAAGTGAGCCATACATGGGTGAACGGACAGCTGGCCTATAAAGATGGGCTCTTCAATGAGATGGTGCGGGGAGAGCGGTTGGAGTTTGGAAATAGTTAATGGTAATGGGTTAATGGATTAATAAGTTAATGGATTAATAAGTTAATGGGTTATTGGTTGAATGGAATTCAACTAACCTGACAACCTACTAACCTGATAACCACCTAATTATATACTATATGGACAAAAGAATTTTCGAGCTGTCAAAGGTCCCGCTGATTTCGGGACTAGCACTGATTGTTGCACTTATCCTGATAATGACCGGGTGTAATTCCGGTAAAAAAGGAGAAACCGCTGGTGAACAGAAGAATCTCAAATGCAAAGTGGAGAAATCACTTTTTGGCATAACACCGGAAGGAGATTCTGCCATGCTCTATACCCTCCGGAATGAGACGGATATTTCGGTTACAATTACCAATTACGGGGGAATCATTACCGACATCCATACCCCCGACCGGGACGGGAAAACAACAAACATAGCCCTCGGCTTCGATAACCTGGAACAGTACCTGGAGGGCCACCCCTACTTCGGAGCCATCGTGGGCAGATACGGAAACCGGATTGCTAAAGCTCAGTTTTCCCTGGATGATGAGATATACCAGCTGGCGGTCAACAACGGGAACAACACCCTGCATGGAGGCCTGAAGGGCTTTGACAAGATGATCTGGACCCCCGAGGTGATCGATTGTGTTGAACGGTCCGCTCTGAAACTTACCTATACGAGTCCGGATGGCGAGGAGGGCTACCCCGGGAACCTGATGGTAACGGTGACCTATGAATTGCTGATGGACCAACTCTTTATTACCTATGAAGCTGAAACCGACAAAGCCACCGTGCTGAACCTGACCAACCACACCTATTTCAACCTGGCGGGTGAAGGAACCATCCTGGATCACATATTATATGTCAATGCATCGAGGTATACACCTGTGAATGACGAACTGATCCCCACCGGCGAACTTTCCTATGTGGAGGGCACTCCATTCGACTTCAGAAAACCCTATATGATCGGAGAACGTTTTGATGAGGTGGGTGGCAACCCTTTGGGATATGACCACAATTATGTTATCGATGGATCTGAGGGCGAAACAAGACTGGCTGCCAAGGTACTGGATCCCAAAACGGGGCGTTTCGTTGAAGTGCGCACCACCGAGCCCGGAGTACAGTTCTATACTGGCAATTTCCTGGATGGCACATTGATATCGGGTAGTACAGCATATGAACAGCATTCAGGTATGTGCCTGGAGACCCAGCATTTTCCCGATTCACCCAACCAACCCGGTTTTCCCACCACCGTGCTTCGTCCGGGTGAGAAATTTGCCTCCCAGACCATCTTTAAGTTCGGAGTTGAGGAGTAGTCGCTTCGATCATGTATAAAAATGGACACACCCAAAATTTACCCACCCCCATCCTGGGGTGGGTTGAATTCCACAAAGGGGCATGCCCTTGGCTTATAAACCGTTCTGCATCGCTGCATGACGGTTTATTTCTATATGAAAGGCTGAAAAGGGATCAATTAATATTCTTGTGGAGAAGTAAATGAAATTAGATCTTTGTACTTTTAAATAAGTACAGATTTATGCCTACCAATACTGATCAATACAGAGAACTGATACAGCTAGTTTTACCAAAGAGATATTCGATTATTTTAATCTTCTGAAGTTAGAAAAGCTCATTTCCAAAGGTTTTCATTCGAGTATCACTATCCAGGACTTTCAGGACTTTCCCATACGGGATAAGCCTTTGTTTTTGCATGTACGTCGACGTCGATGGCAGGTCGAGTGGCAGGTCGAGTCAACAGGGGTATTAGTTGCCATAAATTTGTTTCAAAAAGTAAAATGATGAAGCATTTTAGCAAATTTTATAGAGTGGTAGCGTTTTGTACCTGAAAGTAGTATCATTGAAAGTGGTATCATTCTACTCCGGTGTTAGAATTAAAAGTGTTTTAGCCCCAATTAAATAATATGGTAATTGTTCCGGAGTAATTGTTCCGGGGTATTTTTCATAGGGGACTCTTCGACCATCTCTCTTCTCTTCTCGACTATCTCTCTTCTCTTCTCGACTATCTCTCTTCTCTTCTCGACTATCTCTCTTATCGACCATCTCTGCAAGTATTCTGGCCAGATGAACACGATTCTTCTCCGAAAATTCCCTCACCACATCCTGAAATGTAAAACCAAACATATTTCTGCTCAACTCATGGGAAAGGGATATTTATTATCTGTTTATTATACATATTTGGTGCTTTTTGGATAATATATATTCCTTTTCCTGTTTTTTTTTCGTCCTTCGTGTAGACTTATTTCTGTACTGAGTAGCAAAGAATTATGTACTGAGCAGCAAAGAATTATGTACTGAGTAGCAAAGAATTGTGTACTGAGTAGCAAAGAATTGTGTACTGAGTAGCAAAGAATTATGCATAATTTCTATTCTACTCTACAACTATTTAAAGTGATCCCTGAAAAGTTGAATGTCTCCCGACAAGTAGGGTAAAACCAGTCACCTGCATCATATTATATATATGAACCTAAAACCATTCCCAACTATGAAATCTCTTATAGCCCGAAGTATTCTATTATTCCTGATCCTGGCAACTGTTGCTTGCACCGGGACTGAAGATCAGTCAGACACTGAAAGCAATTTCCCCGATCTCTCCGGACCTTTCCTGGGTCAACCCCTGCCCGATTCTATTCCGGAGCTGTTTGCACCCGGTGTGGTCACCACCGGTATGTTTACACGTGATGTGGCCATAACTCCTGATGGAAAGGAGATCTATTTCTGTGTGGCCATTGGCAACTACACCTATTCAACCATTCTTTTTACAAAAGAGGTAAACGGCAGATGGCTCCCTCCGGAGATTGTCCCCTTCTCGGGCGGACCGGGAGTGATGGATTTTGAACCTGCACTCTCTGCAGATGGATCAAAGCTCTATTTTCTCTCCAACCGTCCCGATGGCGACGAGCCGGTGGGTGACCAGGATATCTGGATGGTAGAACGGAGCGCCGGAGAGTGGGGTGTTCCTCAAAACCTGGGAGAACCGGTCAATACCGATGGCGGGGAGTTTTTCCCCTCTGTTACAAGCGATGGCACCCTCTACTTCACCCGCAACGAAAAGGGGAGCCGCCTGAACCAGATCTTTCGATCCAGATGGGTGGATGGCGCCTTCCGGAAACCCGAACTTCTTCCCGAACAGGTGAATTGTGGAACCAACCGCTTCAATGCATTTGTTGCCCCGGATGAAAGCTATATGATTGTCCCGGCTGCCGGCATGGCTGATGCTTACGACGGGGTGGACTATTATATGGTCTTCAGGGATCAGGACGACCGCTGGTCTGAGCCGGTCAATATGGGTGAACAGGTGAACAAGGACAATGCCCGGAGCTGGTCGCCCTATGTTTCACCCGGCGGAGAAGTTCTCTTCTTTATGGCCACGAAGACCAATGAGATTGAGGAGGCTGACTGGAATTATAAAAACCTGAAGGCATTGAACAACTCCCCCGGAAATGGAAATGCCGGCATCTACTGGGTAGATGCCGGTTTTTTCCGTATTTTAAAAGAGAAAGCTGTGTTTTAAAAACGCGAGGGGAACACAACACGCTTACTCGTAGTGTAACGCAATGGCCGGATTGATCCGGGCAGCCTTCAGTGATGTAATGGTTACGGTCACCATGGCAATGATAATGGCCAGAAGTGCCGCCCCCGCGAACAACAGCGGCTGGAATCCCACATTGTAGGGGAAATCCCTGAGCCAGTCCTGCATCATAAAGTAAGCCACAGGCATAGCGATGAGTATGGAGATGCACACTGCATAACCAACGCTTTTTGATATTACTGCAACCACATTGGTCTCCGTCGCTCCCATCACTTTGCGAATCCCTATCTCCCGTATCCGCTTCTGGGAGTTATACAGGGTCAGACCAAACAGACCAAGCGAAGCAATGAAAATGGCCAGGATGGAGAAGATCATGGTGACAGCCCCGGTGCGTTTCTCTTCGGCATAATAGGAATCCAGCTCCTCATCCAGGAAGAAGTACTGCAGGGGCTGGTCGCTGGTAAACTCCTGCCATTTTTCATCGATATGTGCAAGTCCTGCTTCAATATTATCCTTTCCAGCCTCCAATCGTATAGTCAGATAACCCGACCAGTCCCAGTCGCGCGGTTTCAGAATAGCTATCTGGGCACCCACTTCATGCTTCAGGGTAAGAAAGTGGTAATCGTTCATCACACCAACAATACGCATCTCCCTGGCTCCATCCGGACCATCATTGCCCCACATGATCGACTGGTTCAGGGGGTCCTCCAGGTTATACTTCCTCACAGCGGCCTCATTCACCAGGCAGGCTGACGAATCGCTGGAGAACTCTTCTGAAAAATAGCGGCTGTCGGGAGTAGCCACTCCAAACCGGTAGGTCTCCATAAAATCTTCATCTGTCCAGAAAGTATGAAACAGAACGGACTCCTCTGGCGGCCTTCCCTTGATCCCGTAGGCATTGTTGTTATTGGGTGCTCCCAGGTAGGCTGTGGAATTGGTGGCTGACAGGACAGAGGTATGGGTGGTTAACTCCCTTTTAAAAGTCTGTATCTCGTGTCCGTCTCCCAGCGGATGGATCCGCTCCATTACAACAAGCTGCTCCTTGTCAAAACCGAGGTCCTTGTTGGTCATGTACCTGAACTGCCAGTATATCACCAGGGTTCCGGCAATGATAATAATGGAGATGGAGAATTGGATAATAACCAGGGCATTCCTCAAAACAGTTGTCCCATTCCTGGCGCTGGCATTTCCCTTCAGGGCAAAAATTGGCTTAAAAGAGGCCAGTACAAAGGATGGATAACTCCCGCTGAGAAGTCCCACGAGGATGGCCAGGATAATAAAGGAGGGGATCATATACCACCGGAAGATATCAGCATACTCCAGGTTCAGACCCACCAGGTTATTAAACGGAGTCGATAGCATGGTGACCAGCGCAAGGGCAATCACCAGTGAGATCAGGCTCAGAAAGACGCTCTCAAAAAGGAATTGCTGAACCAGTTGCTTGCGGTTCGAACCCACCACTTTCCTCAGGCTCACCTCTTTGGCCCGGCTCAAAGAGCGGGCCGTGCTGAGATTCATAAAGTTGATGGAGGCGATCACCAGAACAAAAAATGCAATAACTCCAAAAATGACCAGGTAGGTTCGATTCCCAATGGGTCTGAATCCAATATCGCTGGGAACCTCAATCTCTGTGTCCAGATGGATCTTTAGCAGAGGCTGGGTATAAACACCATACTTCCCTCCCGATTCCATAAATTCCTCTGGAGAGATTCCCATGAATTGTTCCAAATCGGGACGGATATTCTCCAGTAATGAAGCATTAATCTTATCATCCAGCTCACTCTGGCTGGCCCCCGGTCTTACCAGAATGTAGCTCTGCATATGGTTATTGAACCATACTGTTCTTCGACTCGATTCATAGGTTGAATAGGAGCATATAAAATCATAATAGAAATGGGAAGTCCTGGGTGCATCCTCCACCACTCCTGTTACCCGGTATAGGCTGGAGTCGTTGTTCATGGCGATGGACTGTCCGATAGGGTTCCCCTCCGGAAAATATTGGTCTAGCTTCGATTCCGAAATCAGAATGGTATTGGGTTCATCCAGGCAGGTGGCCGGATCCCCCTCCAGCAATTTAATGGTAAACACCTCAAAGAAAGTTGAATCGACATACATGAGATGACCCTCCAGATATTTGTTGGCCGGATCGACCCACATCAGGCGGTTGTTGACAAAATCGAACCGGCAGAAATTCTCAATCTCCGGGATCTCCTCATGAAAAGTAGGTCCGAATATGGGACTGTTCCATGCCCCTTTGAACTCTTCCCCGGCCATCTTACCTTCCAGATAGAGGCGATAGATATCGGCCGAACGCTTATGGAAACGATCATAGCTTGTCTCGCTAATGATATAAAGGATAATAAAAATGGCACTGGCCAGACCTATGGCCAGACCAGCTATGTTGATTACATTAAACGCTTTGTTCTTGTTGATGCTTCGGATGGTGACCCGGATGAAATTTTTCCACATGTGTATTAGGTTTATCTTGTTTTATCAGAAATTATGCCATTAGTCATATCGGTCTGATTATCTGATATTTGAATTAGTTTTTGCCGTGTTGAATAGCACGCTTTCGTACAGGTGTGTACATTTTCGCACACTGTATTTTTCAACCTTTTGCGCTATCTTATGTTATCATTAAGACGACTAATGACTTAAAATGTTACCATGAAGCATCAAACAGTATCCCGCCGTCAATTTGTAAAACTATCTGCTGCCGCAGCAGCCGGACTAACCATACTACCAGGATTCCGTTTCGGACTGGACCAGCTACCGGCTCCCATGACCCGCACCTTTGGGAAAACCGGGTTTGACGTGACCACCCTGGGGCTGGGAGGACAAGCTTCATTGCAATGGACCCCGCCCGATGTGAACCCGGTGCCCATCATCCTGAAAGCATTCAAGATGGGAATCAATTACTACGATACCTCCAACCTCTACCAGGGGAGCCAGCTGATTTACGGGAAAGCGTTCCGTAAGCTGAACCTGATTCCCGAAGAGCCTGGGTATGACAAGAAACTGCGAGAATCGATCTTCCTAACCACCAAGACACATATCCGTTGGGGCAAACCGGGAGTGGAAGATACAGATGAGGTCCGGAACCGGACCCAGGGGGATGTTAATGAAGGTGCTGTAGGTGACCTGAAACGCTCTCTTTCACAGATGTTTGGTGATGGCAAGGGTAACTACCCGGATGGAGCCTACGTCAATATGGTGCTGATGCATGCATTGAACAACACCGCCGAAGTGGATGTCCTGTATAAGGGGCTGGAGACCCCCCTCGATCCCGAGGGAAACTTTGGAACCCTGGTGGTTATGAGGGATTACAGGGATGGTACCAACCTGACCGGTCTCAATCCGAATAAAGAGAAACTGATCAGGCATATTGGTTTCTCCGGTCACCTGAACTCGCCGGCCATGATCAATATGATTCAGCGCGACAAATGGGATATCCTCGATGGTATGTTGGTGGCCATCAACTCCAACGACAAATTGTACCTGAATCACCAATACAACGTGATTCCGGTGGCAGAGGCAAAAAATCTTGGGATCATCGCCATGAAGGTGTTTGCCGACGGGGCCATGTATTCCAAGTATGCCAGCTGGACCAGGGACCACAACGGGGTGATAAGAACCGTAGGCACTCCGGATCTTCCCAGCAAACCGCTGGTAGAGTACGCCCTCTCCACCCCCGGGATCCATACCGCCATTATCGGAATCGGACAGATCTCAAATGACAATCTGAAATGCCAGCTGGTGCAAAACTACTATGCAGCACAGATCAAACCCGGCTCGCTCACCGAGGAGAGGCGACTTGAGATTGAAAAGAGCACTGCCCATGTGAAAGAGGGAAAAACCAACTATTTCCAAACTTCTCATGAAGGGCTGACTCCCCCTCAGAATCTGAAAATCAGCACAGGACAGGAAGTGAAGATTACATGGGACACAGCGTATGCCGCAGAGGCTCCCCTTTCTCACTACGAAGTGTTTAGTGGGCAGACGCTTGTGGCAACAATACTGCATACACCTCAGACAACCACCGATCCATTCAAGTATAAAAGTGACACGAAACAGGGTGCTTATAAAGTGGTTACGGTCGACAAGGCCGGCAACAGGGCCGAAAGTGAAGTAATGGCAGTGTAGGGTCAGTTCTTTCCGAATCCTTTTCGCTCCATTTTGCCCCATTTGTTGCGGTTCAGCAACTTATCAATATTCCCTTTGATGGACATCAGCATCACCAGGGGGTGATAAAACAGGGGCTCCAGGAATGCTGTACCCATCAGGCGGAGTACATCCCGCCGTCTTTCATATTTATGAAAGGTCATCTCTTCGAACAGCACCGACCAGATGGAGAGCGAAACCGCGAAAAAATAGACAAACCCAAACAGCAGCAGGAAGAAGGGCCAGTTAAGGTCACCGGTAATCACCAGGAAGATAAACCAGAGAATTCCCAGGAACTCGATGATGGGTGCCAGGTACTCAAATACCAGCCAGTATGGATAACCCAGCATCCCCAGTTTCCCGTATTTCCTGTTGAAGAAGAGCTTCCGGTGGGTAATCAGGGTCTCGAGGGTTCCCCGGGTCCACCTGCTCCGCTGCCGGGCCAGCACCTTAACGGTAGAAGGCACCTCTGTCCAGCAGAGTGGATCGGGAATATAGACCACATCATAATCGAGATCATTGTCGGTCATATACCTCCTGATACGCACCACCAGCTCCATATCCTCACCCACTGTATTGGTATGATATCCGCCTGCCTTGATTACAATCTCGCGGTCGAACATACCCAACGCACCCGAAATAAGCAGCAGTCCGTCCAACTCGCTCCAGGCCATCCTTCCCATCAGGAAGGCCCTGGTATACTCCATGACCTGCGCACGGGGCAAAAATTTCTTGGGCAGATTGACCTTCTGGATATGGCCATCCGAAATTTCACATGAGTTGGCAATACGAATCACTCCACCAGCTCCGATCACCCTCTTCTCCTTGGCCTCCATAAAAGGCTTTACCAGTTTCAGCAAAGCATCCGGCTCCATGATAGAGTCTGCATCGATACTAACCACCAGTTCGTTCCTGCAGACATTCAGGCCCGCATTCAGTGCATCGGCCTTCCCACCATTGGCCTTGTCAATCACTGTCAGTTTTTTAAAAGAGCGGTTCTGGGATTTATACACTCCCCGAATCCGTTTACAAGGAAGCCGGTAATCGAAATAGTAGTTGACTTTCTCCAGTTCGTAGGCATTGATCATCTTCTCCAGAGAGTCGTCTTTGCTGCCATCATTCACCACCACCACCTCGAAGTTATTGTAATAGAGCGATAGCAGTGTCCTGATATTGTCAATAATGGTCTCACTTTCATTAAACGCAGGCGCAATAACCGAAAGCGAAGGAGCCAGGGGTGAAGCAACAATGGAGTTATAATCCACGTAGCTGTTCTTTCTCAGGTATTTTCTCAGGGAGATCGCCGAAAAGATGGTCAGGATCAGGTAAGCGGTAAAGATCATCGCAGTAATAATAAATACCGCGTTCAGCACAAAAAACTTCAATATTTCAAATGCTCTTTCCATGGCTAATAGATCCGGCCATCCAGCACGTGCCGAATGATGATCTGATAATTTTTATATTCCGATTTAGATTTTATAAGCTTGATCAGCATGGAGATCCCCGGCTCATCGGTATTCTCCATGGCCTTGGTGGCCTCTATCTGCAGCTGGACATCCTCCTCGGTATCCAGCACGTTTTTCAGGAATTTCAGATGCTTCTCATCGGGCACTTTTGTAAAAGTGTGCAGTATCTCCAGCTTGTTCTTGAAGGTCTCCTCGGGGTACCTTTTGATCATGGCCGGAAGCGACATTTTAAGTCCGATCTCACCACAAACCTTATACGAGGTGAAACGAACATGTTCATCCTCGTGTTCAAACAGACCGAGAATCTCCTTTCCCACACCCCGCTGCTTGTACCAGGCAACCATCTCCAGGGCAAACATAACCACACTGATATTTTCCAAATGGAACCACTGTTTGAAAGCAGGGATCTTCAGGTTGTGCTGGATCTGCAATTCATGGAGGGTCACCTGTTCCCAGAGGGAGAGTGGTTTCTCAAGCAAAGCGAGAAATTCATAAGGATTTCCATCCGAAAGCCTGACCATGGCGATCTGAGCCTCCATCCTCAGGATATCATTACTTGCATTCAGACTCTTAATGATCTGGTCATTGGCATCCCGTATATTCATAAATGCCAGTTCCCTGAAACCTTTCACATTTTCGTGCCATTTGCCATGATAGGCCTTTTCCAGGGAATCCTTTTGTAAACCGAGCCTGATATAGAGCGCCTGGATCACCTCCTTGATCTCTCCTTTCAGATTGACACTCAAATCAATCATCTGATCGATCAGAATCTGGCGGTTGATACGGCTATGGGCCACTGTGTTCAGCTCATTGAATGCCGCCTCCTGTTTCTGATCGTCAAACAGATAATCCATCAGCAACTGCTGGTACCTCTCCAACAGGTTATCCTTCAGCTTCTGTTCACGTTTCAACCTGCTTCTGTGAATCAGGATAATGATCAGCAGCGTAATCAATGAGAGAATGGAATAGAGGATCACAATGTAAAGGATGGTAATGAGCAGAGGAGATTTTTTAAACCGTGCCAGAATCCTGCTGGCATAGTCGGAGAACACCACGACGGGCTCCTGAACAGTCTGCCCGGTTTCCACCATCGCACTATCGGACGATATGGAATCAACCGCCACCTGTCCATGGGTGGCCATGGCCCCCATTGTAACAAGCGTCAGTGCCAGCACAAGACCCAGATATGTTCCCTTTAACCTCACCTTTTAATCAAGAAATAAGCTCCGACTCTCATATCGATCCTGTGTCTGTAGTCCTGATCGGCATACTCTTCCCAGGCATACCCCACCATGGCATTCAGCCTCACTACAGGTGAAGTCTTTTTTGAAAATGCTATACGGCCCGACAAAGCATTCAACCGGTCCAGGTCAGAAACCACCAGAATCGGTTCATCCGGCGCGGTACCATATCCCAGAATCAGAGTAAGATGGTTGAATTTAGAGTCAAAGTAGCGTCTGGCGCTCAGGTAGTAGGAACCGGAGACCCCGTAATCCTTGAAAAAGAGGTAATTTCTAAAGGAGAACCAGTAGTTGCCCGCATACTTCTCTGCAGAAAAGGTCAGAAAGGGAAAATGCTGGTCCCAGTAGAAATAGCGTAAGCCGGCAGAAAGTGCAAATCCTTTGGGCAGTACCTGCCACAACTCCGCCGCTCCCCGATGTCCGGGAAAGAAGTTGATCTCTCCATTGGGAGAAAATCCATACCCCAGCATGGCGTAACTCTTTTTTCCAAGGGTCATATAACCATCCAGATTGATCTGAAGATCTGTCCTCTGAGCAAGGTCCCCTGCAAAGTAACCCCCGTTCAGAGAGGGGATCAATGTACCATGTTTAAAAGGGAGTTCCCCTCCGGCAGTCAACATGTGCCAGTTACGCACATAGGGCACCGAAAAATGGTCGTAGGAGTAGCGGGCAAAAATCTCCGGTTGTTTGGGTTGGGGCCTGGGCTGCTGCAGGGCCAGCCTGTATGTCTCAAAACGACCGGCTGAGTCGGGTTCAAGCTCCACAGCCCTCCCTGCACAGGTTTCAAGCTTCTCCATGTTGTTCTCCCAGTAGGCCAGATCGACACATGTCTCATAGGCTTCATACAGCTCCGGATCCCTCGCCATAACTGCGTCAAGAACCAAATAGGCCGAATCAAAACGGGATTCCCAACCATGGATCCTGGCCAGATAGAGTGCTGCATCGTAATACTCCTCATTCTCCTCCAGCAGATCGTAGCCGATCTGTTTTGCGCCATTATAGTCGCCCGCTGCTGCAAGGTCGCGCATTCGGGCAAACTCCTGTTCAGGATTGGGTTGCTGAAGAGTTTCCTGGGCATACAACTGAACCAGGGAACATATAGTTAGAGTGGCAATAATAAATAATCTCTTCATAAAATGTATTAATTCTTCCCCGAAAGGGACTTTACCATATCCACCATAACTTCCAGATCAAATGGTTTGGTCAGATATTCGCTGGCACCAAGCTCTGCAGCATGCGCCCTGGTTTCATCATTGGTTATACCGGTAATAACAATCACGGGGATTTTAGGTTCCAGCTGTGTGTTGATATGACGAATCAGTTCCAGCCCCTTGGTATAGGGCATATTGATATCAGTAATGACAAGATTGATCTCCTCTTCTCCCAGGATCCTGATACCCTGAACCCCGTCCCCGGCTTTAAACACATGGTAACCCGCCTTACTCAAGGCAAACTCAATGGTCCTCAGAGTCATTACATTATCTTCGCACACTAGGATATTCATGGCTTTCTGATCATTTCTACGCAGCCTACTGTATAAGGATACGATGTTGTTCCAGGTTTTGGTCAATGGACAGAATGAATAGATAAACCCCAGGTTTCGCATTCTGAATCTCAACCCAGCTGGTTGGCTCCTCAAGTGCCATATGTACAATCTCCCTGCCTACCATATCCACAACCCTTAGAGAGGCCTCCAGAAATGGTTCCGGTATGGTGATACAGAACCGGTCCTTCCCGGGATTGGGGAAGATGGAGGTGCTCCCATAGACCGGACCACTCTCTGCAGACAAAGGATATCTCACATGCAGTTGAACAGGTACCAGTGTGGAGTATGTGGTTCCATCCTCCAGATAGTACATAAAGAAATCATCCCCATTGAATCCGGGGTCAGGATCGTAGAGGAAGCTGCCATCGGGATGGAGAAAAAGGTTACCGTGTTCGGCTCCACTTCCAAAGGCGAGCCTCACCTGCATTTCGTTCCCGTCTATGTCAAAATCGTTTTGAAGCAATCCCCCTTCACAATCCGGCTCCAGAATGTTCCCGGGATAGAGATGAAAGGTATCAGCCATGCCGATGGGCGGCGAATTGAATTGCGGCAACATCTGTTTCAGGTAGTGAAACGACTGCTTTTTCCGCTCGATGGGAGGGTGATTGGTGATCTTCTCATAATCCCAGGGACTCCAGATGTACTTCCCGGTCTGGTATATCTCATCCTGCAGACAAAGGGTCAGGGAGATTCCGTCCGACAATGTATCCTGCTGTTCGATCACAATCTGCTCCCCCTCCAGGTGCGAAAGATAGTGCATGGCTCTTCCAACCGTCGGAGCAGGAAAGTTAAGAAGGGTCCAGGGGATCCGGATCTCCAGGCTGTCATTAAACAGTGAGACCGCATTGAGAAACTGGTAAGGATCGTCCGAAGCAGAGATAGTCAGCTCGCCGATATACTGGGTCCTGTTCTGAAAATAGTTGGTCTTCCACCTGACCGGGTTCCAGAGCCCGTTATCACTGTGGGTGGAAACAACGGTATCCACTCTTTCCAGGGACTTGATCCCATAGATATCATAGTCGGGAACCACAAACAGTTTAGCCTGGTCGCTCCCCAACGGAATCTGCAGAGCAAACTCGGCACGCAAGGTATCGGGTGCCACTCCGATGGAACGGCCATCGGGCAGTATGGACTCGCCCAGATTTGTCTCATAGGTGTCAAACGCCACCCAGAGGGTATCATCACTGTATTGATCTGTTTTCATATGAACCCGTATCCTGAAAAAAGTATAGTCGGAATGGACCTCTATGCTGGAGATGGAACTACCCGGATAGGCGCCGGTTTCTATAAAGGGCTCCGGGGAAGGCGCATAGGCCAGAATCCCGAAATTCTGCTCAGGGGAGGTGATGTTGTGCCACAGATGACGGTACTCACTGTCTGAGTAGGGATTTGTGATCCAGGTCTGCTTGAACCATTCATCGATCAGAGAAAACTGGACCCCGCCAGCACAGCCGGACTCCTCTATATTGCCGAACATCCTTATAGTGAACATCCCCTGTTCCTCCTCGGAGAGACCTCCATGGTGCATACCGGAAGGCGAAAGGTGTCCACTTCCCCAGCTGGAGGGAACGCCGAATTCAGCAATGATCAAAGGGACCCCCTGGTAATGCGCTTTCAAATCCTTCAGGTAGCCCAGGTAGTTATTGGGCCCTTCTGCATCTGATTCAGCCAGATAATAGGGGTCCTCAATAATAAAATCGGGATAATAGGGATAGGCATGGTATCCAATAAAAAAGCCTGCCGAAGAGTCTGTGCAAACCAGATTGGCCAGGTCGATCTGCTCAGCATCTTCAGAGCTTCCCTCAAGTAACTGTTCTGTTGGATGGGTAATGGGATCAAGCGTGGGCCAGGATGAAAACCCGGTGGGCCGAACCTTTTGATAATGCTCTTTTTCATACTGCATCAGGCTATCGAGGCGGTGTGTCAGCCATACCTCTGCCGGATCGCCCGCCGGAAGCTGAAAGAAAGCCCCCTCATAAACAGTCTCCCCCGGATGATTCTGATTGGTTAGTGCAACCTCCCCGGGAAAGATCTCCCTGCCTGGCAGAAAACCGATCACCCAGGGAGAGATATCAGAGGTGAAGTCGCCATGAGCCTTCCCTGGCCGTTGCGCAATGGTGATATCTCCGTGGACAGCAGCAACCACCTCACTGATCTCCTGGTCGAAAGATGCGGTCTGTTCGAAAAGATCGGTGACGGTCTCATTCTCCTCCAGCCAGACACCATGCATCACAAGAAGCGGATTCTGTGGATTTTCCAGGTTATACTGCTTTAGCTCATGATAAAACCCTGGAAAATGGAGTGTGTAGAGACGTATGGTATTGTACCCTGCCTCTTTAATCAAATCAAACCAGCGGCTGTAATCCTCCGCTGTAGCAGCCAGCTGTCCCGGCTGGGTCCCGGGCACTGAAATACCCAGGTTGATGCCCTTGATAAAAACAGGGATATAGTTTGATCCGTTCCAGATAGCAAATTGCTCATCTTTCAGAGCGTAATCTCCGCGAAACTGTTCTGGTTCGGCAACTTCCTTCAGATGCTGACTGAAACCGGTGCTCAGGAATCCCTGACTCAGAATAAAAAGAGAGAGGAGCGTTAAACGGAAAGAGGGTTTCAAATTCTTCATTGGAACCGAAATAGGGTATTGTATAGTAAATTTAACTGTTCTTTCTGAGAGATGGTGCCTTTATTTGTAAAAAAAAGGTTACCCCATATCACGGATCAGCAGTTCAATGTTTTGCACACCGCGCTGCTCCATGATCAGCTCCTTGTTGATCATAACCCGGTCGATGGTGGACTGATCGAAGTAGCGGATGGTCACCAGTTCCAGTCCTGTCTGGTAGGCCACTTTGTATTTCTCCTCAAGTTCATCGGTTACCAGTCTCAACTTCCGTTTATCATTGTTCACAATGATCAAGAAGCTGATGGCCGAATTCTGCATCATGTTGATCTTCATCCCGTGCTTACTAAAGATCCCGAAAATCTCCTCCAGATTGCCCTCGTTGATAAAGGAGAAATCGAGGGGTGAGGTACGGATCAGCACCTGGTCCATCTTGAAGATAAATGAGGGGGTCAGTTTGTTATAAGTGAGGTTCCCCACCAGGGTGCCGGGTGCATCGGGATCCACAAATGATTTCACATGCAGGTTGATGTTCTTGTTTTGCAACGGCTTGATGGTCTTGGGATGGATCACACCAGTGCCAAAATAGGCCAGCTCAATGGCATCGAGATAGGACAATTTTTCGAGCAGGATGGTATCGTCAAAATACTTGGGGTCGGCGTTCAGCACTCCCGGAACATCTTTCCAGATAGTGACACTCTCAGCCTTCAGCATATAGGCGAGGATGGCAGCCGTGTAGTCCGATCCCTCCCTACCCAGCGAGGTGGTCTGGTCGTTAATGGTAGAACCCAGAAACCCCTGTGTGATCATGATCCGCTCCCCGTTAAATGCAAAATGCTCATTCACCAGCTGGTTCGACAGTTCCCAGTCGACTTTCGCCTCACGCCAGGTATTGTTGGTCTTAAGCGAACGACGAATATCCATCCAGCGGGTAAGGATATCCGAACTGTTCAAAAAATTTCCGATAATGGTGGTGGAGAGCAGCTCTCCGTAACAGATCAACTGGTCGTAGTCGAAATCATAATTGAGGGTAGGCTCCCTGGTCAGCCTGTCGGCCAGGTCTGTAAACAGCTCCTCCACATCTGCAAACACTTTGTGACCCTTATCCTCAAAGAGTCCGTTTACAACCTCCAGGTGGTTTGCTTTCAGCGATTTGTACTCCTGCTTCAGCTCCTCACTCTTCCCGGCGGAATAGTGATCGATAATCCGCTCAATAGCATTGGTGGTCTTCCCAATGGCTGATACCACAACCACGATCTTCTCCTTATTGTATCGCTGGAGAATCTCCACTATGTTTCTAACTGCCCCGGCACTCTTTACCGATGCCCCGCCAAATTTGAATACAAGCATATTGTAATGATTAAATTTCCATTTTAAGCATCCGGGCTATTCGTTCCCCGGTTCGCTCCAGAAGCTGCTCACCGTTTTCCAGTGATGATTCCAGATCGCCCGGTTTTTCCTGGATGGGCATCAGCACATCGAAACCCAGTTCGTACAGCACACCGGCATCCCCGTCCAGTGTTCCTGCAACCCCGATCACAGGTTTTCCATACTTTTTGGCCATCTGTGCCACTCCGAAAGGCGTCTTGCCAAAGCGGGTCTGGGCATCCATCTTTCCCTCGCCGGTAATCACCAGGTCGGCTCCCCTGATCTTCTCCTCAAGGCCCACCACACCGGCAATCATATCAAATCCTTTGACCAGGGTGGCATCCAGAAAAGCCATCAACCCTGCTCCCAGTCCACCGGCTGCCCCGGCTCCCGGCACCCCGGAAACCTCCTTACCCAGCTGATTCTGAATCAACTCTGCAAAATGAACCAGATTCCGGTCCAGTTCCTCTACCATCCTTCGGTCGGCCCCTTTTTGCGGGCCATAAACAGCAGATGCACCCTGGTTCCCATGGCCGATGGAGGTGAAGGTACCGTGGAATCTGTCATTGATGCTACCC
>Ga0255375_10047_pt1 | contig 19593 bp, 14 predicted proteins | sample ANMaggSeSYBR01H3_FD_182090 | JGI IMG/M metagenome (GOLD analysis project Ga0255375, IMG submission 182090) | Sediment cell enrichment communities from methane seep in Santa Monica Basin, California, United Staets - ANME aggregate JGI... | ecosystem: Environmental > Aquatic > Marine > Cold seeps >... | reverse complement strand
CCTATCAATTGAAGGCAATCCACGCACTTCAAAAATCAGCAGAAGAGGGAAATGACCGCTATCTTTTTGAAATGGCAACCGGCACAGGAAAAACTCTGGTATCAGCAGCCATTATTAAGTTGTTCCTGCAAACCGGAAATGCAAAACGAGTATTGTTTCTTGTAGATCGCCTTGAACTAGAAGATCAAGCGTACAAGAACTTTGTCCGTTATTTAAAGAATGATTACACCTCCGTGATATATAAGCAAAACCGGGGCGATTGGAAAAAAGCAGAAATTGTGATCACAACCGTGCAAAGTCTGACCTCACAGAACAAATATAAGAAAATATTTTCACCTATAGATTTTGACTTAGTTATTTCGGATGAAGCACACAGATCTATCAATGGAAATAGCCGAGCAGTATTTGAATACTTTGTGGGGTATAAACTTGGTCTGACTGCCACACCAAAAGATTACCTCAAGCATATTGACCCTGATAAATTAGCGGAACGCGATCCTAGAGCTTGGGAACGCAGACAACTTCTGGATACTTACACTACCTTTGGCTGTGGCAACGACGACCCAACCTACCGTTACAGCTTACTGGATGGTGTAAAAGATGGTTACCTGATCACTCCCATCGCTGTGGATGCCCGAACAGATATCACCACTGAATTACTTTCAAAAAAAGGGTATTCGGTGATGATTTCGCGCGATGACGATGATGAACATGAAGAAACTTTTTTCCACCGTGATTTCGAGAAGAAGTTCTTCTCCGATAAAACCAATCGGGTATTCTGTCAGTCCATCTTGCAGAACGCATTACATGATCCCATCAGCGGAGAAATCGGCAAAACATTAGTCTTCTGTGTTAGTCAGAACCATGCCGCAAAAATCACCCAGATTTTGAACGAACTAGCTTTTGAGATCTGGCCAGAGAAATATAATTCCGATTTTGCCGTGCAGGTCACATCCAGGATCTATGATGCGCAGCAGATGACAATCAATTTCTCAAATAACAACCTGAACAGCCACTCCCGCTTTTTACCCGGCTACAAGACCAGTAAAACAAGGGTTTGTGTCACCGTGGGCATGATGACCACAGGGTATGATTGCCAGGATATCTTAAACCTTGCCCTGCTGCGTCCTGTATTCTCGCCAACAGACTTTGTGCAGATGAAAGGCCGTGGTACTCGCATGTTCACGTTCTCATACAAGGATGAATTAAGAGAAGAACACCAATGTGAAAAGAAAAACTTCAAATTCTTTGATTTCTTCGGCAACTTTGAGTATTTCGAAGAGAAATTCAATTACGACGAAGCCATACAGCTTCCTCAAATGAGCAAGAGTGAATCTGGCGATCCAATTGGCTTAATAGATATTGACGAAATCGAGATCTTTGATCCAGATAAGATCAAGGAAATGACCGAAACTGCCATTGGCGCGGAAGGCATGAAAATCGATCGTAAGCTTTTTGAACAAGCCCGAGAGACCATTCAACAAGATGATGACATAAAACAGGCAGTTGAATACGAGCAATGGGATCGCGCAGTTCACTTCATTCGGGAACGCTATGAGGACAAACCGGAGTTATATCTCACCCTTGATAAGATCCGTAGGAGTGAAAATATAGACCGGCGTTTATCCTGGCGTGAAGTGCTGGAGAGGGTCTTTGGACTGATTGAATCCTTCCCAACACGCGACCAGAAACTCGAGGAGGAAGTGGGCCAGTTCATCGCCATTCACAAACCGGAAGCAAAATACATTCCTTACATACGCAACTATCTCAAGGCTTATTTGACCGATGAGGAATTCCGGAAGATCATCAACAGCCGGCATTATGCTGAACTGGATGTTTATCCCGGGTTTGGCATGCAGGATTTTAAGGCTTTAAACGGTTTCCGCGAGATCGTTCCAGATTATGTTAAGGATTATGTATCCATCAATCAATACATGGCTTAGAAAACAATTATGCTAGACACAGATACCAAACGCAATATAGACGCCGCCCGTAACGTGCTAGTTGGTAAGGTCCCTGACCCTAAAGCCCAGGTCGAGCAGATCACCACTGCTTTGATCTACAAGTTTATGGATGACCTGGATACGGAATCCGTAGAGCTGGGAGGTAAGGCGACCTTCTTTGTTCGAGAGTATGAAAAATATTCCTGGACCAAGGTGATTGATACCCGTCTGACAGGTGAAGGCCGGCTTGATTTATATGTCCAGGCCATCACCAACATGAGTCGAAATCCTAACCTGCCTCAGCTCTTTAGGGATATTTTCAAAGGCGCCTTTTTACCTTATAACGACCCTCAAACTCTTTCTCTTTTTTTGAAAGAGATCAACAAGTTCTCCTATGACCACAGTGAAGAATTAGGCAATGCCTTTGAATACCTGCTCTCAGTGTTAGGCAGCCAGGGAGACGCCGGCCAGTTCCGGACTCCCCGCCATATCATTGACTTCATCGTCGAAGTGGTGGATCCCCAAAAGACTGACACCATATTAGATCCAGCCTGTGGGACAGCTGGTTTTTTAATCTCAGCATACAAACATATCCGCAAACACAACTCATCCAATTTCAATCCCGAGGAAGATATGCATGCTGCAATTGGGGATACTGCCGCAGAGCTGATTATGACAGAGAAAGAAGTTTACACAGGAGACAATCTGACCCCAACTGAGCGTAAAAAGCTTACACAGAATATTCAGGGATACGATATCTCACCGGATATGGTCAGGCTTTCTTTAGTTAATCTCTATCTACACGGATTCACAAATCCCCACATTTACGAATACGATACCTTGACCAGTGAAAAACGCTGGGGCGAAACTTTCAATGTGATCCTGGCCAATCCCCCCTTCATGACTCCCAAAGGGGGTATCCGACCCCACAAACGCTTCCAGGTCCAGGCTCGTCGATCTGAAGTGCTCTTTGTGGATTACATTCTGGAACATCTAAACATCAACGGTCGAGCCGGGATCATTGTGCCAGAAGGAATAATATTTAAAACAGAAACAGCTTATAAAAAACTTCGAAAGTTATTATTAGAGGATGGCTTGTATGCAGTTGTATCATTACCTTCAGGAGTCTTTAATCCATACTCAGGTGTAAAAACTTGTATCTTGTTCTTTGATAATCAGTTTGCTAAGAAAACTGAAGAAATCTTATTTATTACTGTCGAGAATGACGGCTTTGGTCTGGGGTCCCAACGGCGTAAGATTGGTAAAGATGACCTGCCCAATGCTTTGAAAATTCTGGGTGATTGGAAGAAAGGCAACAAGCGAGAAAGCAATCTTGCGCTATGGGTGAAGAAAGAAAAGATCTCCGATGATGGTGATTATATCCTTTCTAGGAATCGTTACATGGAGATTGAGGTATTCGGTAACAAAAAATGGCCAACTGTGAATTTGAGAGAGGTAGCGGAAATAATCTCAGGTCAATCACCAAAAAGCGAATTTTACAACGACATAGGGGAAGGAACCCCTTTCTATCAAGGCAAGACATTGTTCGGTGCCGTTTATTTGAATGAACCAACAAAGTGGACAACAAATGTTACGAGAATTGCGAAAACTGGTGATATTTTGATGTCAGTTCGAGCTCCTGTTGGTCCAGTAAACATATGCCCACAGGAGATATGCATTGGAAGAGGTTTGGCTGCAATAAGACCAACAGGTATAAAGCAAAAGTACCTCTTTTACATTCTCAGAGCCATGAAGGGAAAGATCAAGGGCAGCGGAGGTGCTGTTTTTGACTCAATTAACAAAACTCAGATTTCTCAAATCCAACTCCCTCTCCCGCCCCTGGAAGTGCAACAAGAGATCGTTGCCCAGATTGAGGTCAAGCAAGCTGTGATTGATGGGGCCAAAACCGTGATCGAAAATCTTGAGAAAGAACGGCGTTATTTCGGGCACGAATTGAGGAAGATGGAGGGGGTTGAATCGGTGGAGCTAGGGGAGGTTTGTGAATTCAAGCGGGGGCCTTTTGGGGGTTCACTAAAAAAAGAGATTTTTGTTCCTTCAGGTTATAAAGTCTATGAACAAAAAAATGCGATCAAAGACAATTTTGAAATTGGCACTTATTATGTCACACCTGGAAAATTTGAAGAGATGCAGAAATTTGAACTGAAGCCAGGAGATATGATCATTAGTTGTTCTGGCACAATGGGGAGAATTGCTATTGCTCCAGAAAACATTGAGCCAGGAATCATAAATCAGGCATTGTTACGGTTGACGCCAAATAAGGAATTAACATCCGCAAAATACTTAAGGCTCATCCTAGAATCCGAACCCATTCAGAAGCGATACTTTAGAGACACTTCTGGGGCTGCAATCCAAAATGTTGCGTCGGTAAAGGTGCTTAAAAAGATACAGATACCTTTCCCGGGCATTGAGGTTCAATCTCAACTAGTAGCAGAAGCAGAAGAGGAAGAAAAAATATTTGCTGATAATCAACACCTGATTGAATTGATGAAAAAGAAGATCGAGAAGGTTCTTGAGGAGATTTAAGAAGTTTCTAGCAATTAATTACTTATAAACCTCAGAAATTTGGAAAGGTAGGAAATCTTGAAGGTCCGTCACTTATCCATAAGATCATTTCGCGGAATACGGGAACTAGATTGGCTGATTGGCAAGCCATTAGTTTGCCTTATTGGCCAAGGCGATTCCACGAAGTCTACAATCCTTGAAGCAATAAACTTATGCCTCTCACAACGATGGTTCATACCATTCACTGACGCAGATTTTTATAATTGTGATTCCACCAATCCTATTGAGATTATTACTTCTGTAGGCGAGCTTCCTGATTCATTAATTAGTGAGGATAAGTTTGGTCATTATTTACGTGGTTGGTCAATCGAAAGAGGATTGATCGATGAACCTGAAGATGGCACAGAACCAGTATTGTCCATTGCGCTAACAATTGATAACTCTCTTGAGCCACTATGGCAAATAATAAACGATCGGGAACCAGAAGGTATCACAATTTCGGCAAATGACCGCAAGAAAATTGGGGCTACATCAATAAGTATGTATGTGGATCATCAACTATCTTGGGGGAAACACTCAGCGTTATCTCAATTAACGGGTGATGAAGATAACATTTCAAGTGTTCTTGCTGATGCCAGTAGACATGCAAGAGAAGCCGTTTCCTCGGCCACACTTACTGAACTAAACCAAAGCGCAGAAACTGCCAGTGAGTTGGGAAAGGCATTCGGAGTACACCCACATAGCGGATTTTCTGTAGGATTAGATGCAAAATTAAGTGTAACTGGTCAAGCAACATTAACCTTGCATGATGGCGAGGTTCCAGTTCGTATGGCTGGATTAGGAAGCCGACGTTTACTATCTATTGCAATCCAACGCCATAGTGTACCAGAGGGCGGAATAATATTAATTGATGAAATTGAAACGGCGCTCGAACCACACAGACTTCGTCATTTAATCCGAATATTGCGTCCAGGCGAACAAGCCAATCAACAGATATTCATGACCACCCATTCGAGTATTGCTATTCAAGAACTCAATGCCGATGAATTGTACATTGTCCACAACGCAGATGGAAAAATCGATATCCGCTCAACTAATCAAGAACTGCAGGGATTGGTACGAAAAGCATCGGAAGCATTCCTGGCAAGGAAGATAATAGCATGTGAAGGTGCTACTGAGGTAGGATTTGTTCGTGCATTGGATCAATATTGGCAAACTGAGGTAGGTGGAAATAATATCCCGTTTGCATGCTTGGGTGTTGTTCCAACAACCACTACAGGTGGTGGGGGATCAGAAATGCCACAAACTGCTGTTCAATTGCAGGAACTTGGCTATGCTGTGGCGTTCCTTGGTGACTCAGACGTCCCTCTCAACCCTACAGAGGAAACAATGGAAAAAACTGGTATCAATGTTCTTGTCTGGTCAGATTCAAAGAGTATTGAGGAGCGAATATGTCTGGACCTCCCCTTTGAAGGATTAGATGATTTTATTTCCGAAGCAGTGAACTGCGCAGTAGATAGAGGATTGGCTCCACAGAATGTATACGATTCTATTGGATCAGAATTTGGAATAAACTCGGGGGATTTTGATGGCACGTTACAAGCCTTAGTCGATCTAGGACACTCAGAAGAATCAATTAGATTAGCTGTCGGTAGAAGGGCAAAAGGTAATAAATGGTACAAACGCACCTCATATGGAGAGCGTCTAGCAAAAGTGGTTATCCAACACCTCGGAAAAATGAATGGGACAAATGTAGAACAAACACTTCATTCCCTTATAGAGTGGGCCAATGAGTGATGAGATTGCACAACAATTAGTAAATGCTGGAAATGCATATCTAATTGCACCTGCTGGGTATGGAAAAACTGAACTGATTGCTAGGTCTGTAGCACTTCAAGATCAGGGTAAATCACTACTTTTGACCCATACACATGCGGGCGTCAGATCTTTGAAGAAAAGGCTCAAGCGACTCGGTGTTCCTGCAAACAAATATAGGGTTGAAACAATTGCATCTTGGGCATTAAGGCTTGCAGCAAGCTATCCAAAAATGTCTGGCATCACCAACGATCAACCAGTCGGTGATGATTGGCGGGAAGTTTATCAATATGCTTGTACTGCATTAACCCATATAAATATTCGATCAGTAATAGAAAGATCATATACTGGGACCTTCATTGATGAATATCAAGATTGCACGAAAAGTCAGCACACCCTGGTTCTTTTGTTGTCTGAGATTTTTCCTGTTCGAATTTTAGGCGATCCATTACAAGGCATTTTTGGATTTGATGGAGATCCCCTAATTGAATGGGGTGCGGATGTATTCCCTTATTTCGAAGATATTGGACAATTAGAAGAACCTTGGAGATGGAAAGGTGTGAATCCTGATTTAGGAAGCTGGCTTGAAAGTGTCCGCGAAAAACTTATTTCCGGCGAAGAATTTGATCTTCGAAATGCTCCTGATGGATCTGTAACATGGGTGCAACACAGCCTAAGCGCAGGGAGAAAAGCTTGTTATACTGCGAGTCGCTTAACTGGAAGTATTGTTGCTATTCAGAAATGGCCAAATCAAGCACACACTTTAGCGAGTCAATTAAGGGGCCTATACTCCTCAATGGAGGAAATAGAATGCAGAGATCTCATTACGTGGGCAAAGAGGTTAGATCAGGCCAATCCTCAAGAATTATGTCTATGTATTATTGCTGGTGCAGGAAAGTGCTGGACCAGATTGAACGGCGAGTTGAGAAGTGTTCGGGGAGCGTTTGAGGAAGGAAGAATTCCAAGATCTCGAAAGTACCCCCTAGTGGTTGAAACATTAAGCATGATTATAGGATCACCAGATAATCCCAGTATTCTTTTATCTGCTCTAAGAGAATGTCGGGTTGCTGGTGATATTTTGTATAGAAATGAATTATGGCGAGAAATGCAACGAGTCTTAGAAGTTTTCCAGGGGGACGAATTTGAAAATTTTGAGGATGCAGCATGGCAAATCCGAAATCAGGCTAGAAGACAAAAAAGGAAGCTAGAGCGTCGATTAGTATCGAGAACATTATTAATCAAAGGTTTGGAATTTGACCACGTAGTTGTTGTAAACGCAGATGATCTGGATGATCCAAAGAATCTTTACGTTGCTCTAACACGTGGCAAGCTATCCTTAACTATTGTATCGAACTCCCCGATAATAAAGAGGCCACCACTATAACTGAGCAATAAGCTAGGTTGCCTATACGCATAAATTGTATTGTCAAAATTATTCAGCAGTAACTCAATAGAAGAAATAGAGAGAGGTGCACCTTACGGGGTGCACCTCTCATTCTGATTACCAAACCGGCCATATCTTAAAACTGGCCAGGAATAACAGGTACAGGATAACAACGATAATCAGTATGTCAATTTTCACCTCCCTGGCGATCAAAGGCAATATGTGTTTATACAATACAAAGAACACGATGAAGGCGATCAAAACACGTACTATTTGCGCCCTCAAATAACTTAACATCAGCAGCAGATCCATCTCAACTCCTTATAGTGAATTGGCTTGATTTCCATGTCGGCCGGCGCATTTCTGCCCCGGCCCGGGGATACACCGCATGGATCTTCTGCCAACTCATATGCAGGAGCTTATAGATTCACTAGAGATCTAGAATATTAATGAGGGAGGGTAATACTAAGATACCAATAAATAAACGCTTTCCTGCCCTCTTTTCATCTCCTGCAATTTCTGCAAGCAGCTGATTAGTGTCCCCCAGGGGGACACTCTCTCGGTACTGGGTTGCTTAAGAAATTTTTCCGGGGAGGCTGAAATATGTACGTACATGTTTAGGGCTCCTTTCCGGACCAAGCTTTTTGCTTGACCGGTTAACAGCCCTGATGTACAATGACATCAGAGCTTCCACCCTTTATCCGTTCCAGCGGATGGGTGGTTGACTAAGAAAATACCGCCGGCACAATTTGCCGGCGGTATTGTTTTTAATAAGAGGAAATTAGGGGATTATTCTTCTAGCTTGGCTAACTTATCAAGAGCAGGTTTGTAGTCCCTGATGAAGGTAGTCACCTGTTCAGCAAACTCCAGGTTGATTTCCCCTAAATCAGTAGACTGACCTAGTGACTGGATCATAATCTGGTTCTTTTCAGGATCCACTGATACTGTGACCTCAGAGCCTTCTTTGAGCTGCAGCGCTTCTGTTATATTTTCTGGTAAAGGCAAGGCCAGTCCTTTTCCTGCTTTGATAATTCGTTGGATCATAGTTTCCATTCCTTCTCCTTTTACATCATAACCTGTCTTGTTTAACAAAACAACCGCAGGAGAGTTGTTTGTCTCTAGCGGTTATTACAACTTACAAAACCCACGGAGTTCGAGGGGTTTCAAAGGTGGTGTATTCACTTTTCTATAGGTTACAAATAAGTACTTATATGATAAACGATTTGATTCTGTGAGTCAAGTTTTTAGTACCTGTTTTTGGGGAAATCCGTACAATTAAATGGGAAATTTAAATAAAAAACCTACATTCAAACCTCTTGGAAAGTAATTTTCAAAATTGGTCTAGGATTTTTACAATTATCCCTCTCGGCCCACCCCTAAGAAAAACAACAAAATAAATAGCCAGTAATAAATACATATTTCCTTATTAAATAACATATAACTATTCTCATTCTATATATAATATATTTTTTTCTACTCAAACTGTAATCAAATCATTTCCTTCTTTAACTCACTGCTATTAATCCCCTAAAAACCTATTCATATCACTCTATTCCAATACCCATCGTTTTTCAATTCGATTCGTAATTTCTATTCTCCAATTCTTTGTCAACCACGTAGGTTAATTCCCCTACTCCTCAACACTCCCGAGAAGATATTCTCACATTGAATAACTCTTTCATATCTCGCATGAATGATCATCATTTCCAAATAAAAGCCTATACCGGTTATCTTTTTATCATGTTTTTAATGAAAAAGATTCAAGTCATTTTGTAACTGTTTTCAAGTCATTTTATAAGTGATTAGTGATGTTTTTAATGTAGGATTGAATTATCAGATATATATATTGCAAGAAAGTATATGGAACAATATTCAAAAAAAGGTGGAGAAAAATGAACAAACAAGCACTGATCGTTACGATAGCTTCAATGAAAGGGGGAGTAGGAAAGACAGCCATCACTTCCCTCTTAGCACGCTACCTGGCAGAAATAGAAGGTAAACAGGTTCTGGTAGTGGACTTTGACGGCCGGGGAGGAATCACATCACTACTCCATCATGAACCATTAGCAGCAAACAAACCAACCATAATTGAAATCCTCCTGGCAGCCTTCCAAGGAATGGATCCGAATGAAGCCTTCTCGAAAGCTGTTATCCAAACCAATTTAGGAACTAAATATGGATGGGATGATAAAGGCGGTTCCATATTTTTAATACCCAACAAACCCACCCTGGACGATATATTGGTCGAGATGAATTCTGGTCTTCTCAAAGCCGCTCTTAGCAATCTCGACTTACCGGAGGATCAAATCATACTAATAGATTCCGGTGCAGATAGTCTTAATGTAAAAATGTCCATCGCTGCCGCCGATATCGTTTTTCTCCCACTCATCATTAGTAAACAAGATGTTCATCCTTCAGTTGAAACTCTCAGAGCTATCATTTTGGAACAGCAGGAAAACGGAACACCTTTTTTCGGAGGGTTAGTAATCAATCAGAATGGTGATGCACAATGGGAAAGAACCTATCTAACCAACTACCAAAAACTTATCGATAAATTTACTACGAAAGTCAATTTAAAATGTTCGGAAGATAAAATCCTATTCCCTCTCAAACAATCCAGGATCATTCGACGCGGAACACACCTGAGTTGGTCCTGGCGTGAGGATATCCAGAATTCAACACGGGAAATTATTGAGACCATTAAGAATTTTGAAACGAACAGAGCAGGAGTGTAATTATGGAGACTGAACAATTTGCTAGCCTGGGTGAACGAATTAGCTTTGACGTTAATGATCAAGGGAAATCGAAAGCTTCGAAAGGGAAACGATCTTCTTTGAACATCGCACGCCGGTCCGTATTTGTTTTATTCAAAGAAATCATTGAAGATAGCCCCTCCCAAACACGAAGCGTGATATTTGACCCAAAACAAATTCCGGAAGATGCAGAGTTATTGGAATCAATAAAACAGAACGGCATCATTTCGCCGATCATTGTAAGAGGGCTTGGGCAAAAATCAGAGATCGGTTCTTCCGATCAAAAGAAATCCAGTAAAAGGAGTTTCGCCCTGGTTGCCGGCCATCGGCGGGTCGCAGCCGGCCGTGCAGCCGGATTGGCCGGCACGGATGCCGTCATTGCCAAATCCAGTGAAGACTACCAGCTGCTCACCCTTGTTGAAAATATGGGCCGGCGGGGACTCACAACCTATGAAAAAGCCCATTCGTTGAATAACCTCAAACTGAGTTTAAAAATATCAGGACGAAAAGTCGCTGAAATTACTGGATATTCCCGATCCTATGTAAACCGCCTACTCACCTCATTGGATTCCCCTGAAATTCTTCAAAACCTGTGGGAGCATGGCAATCTATCAGAAAAAGTTATTGTTATTCTCAAAAAACACTGGCAATTGTTTGCTGAAAGTACTAATGCTCACCATGTAAAAAAGATTCACAATCTCACTGAAAAGGATTCTCTCATTCTACGAGACCTCCTGAATGCCGGTTTGGATCTTGAGAAAGCGATTCATGCCATGAAAGCCGGTAAAACTCTCTCTTCAATTTCTAAGAAATCAACTAAAACCAAGCTGAAAGGATATACCGGGATTAACCTTGGGGATATACCCTGTGATGATATCGCCCCTTCAAAAGATAATGGTAAGGACCTAGTTAAAAAAATTCTTACTGTCTTCCCAACATTTCCAAAAGAAAAAGCACAAACTCTGTTTATTTCTGCAATTGCTGTCAATGTATTGGACCCAGATATTATCTGGGCTGCTGCTCTCTACGTCGTTAGAGGTGGTATGCAGGACAAGGCAATCGAAATCTGCGCTAAGGTGATGGCCAATCAAGAGTATAGAGATTTGTTATCCGGTGAAGTCAAGTCGAGACAGCAAATCTCACAGATATTGAGATCCAAACCAATAAACTCAAATCTTAAGAAATTTTTCAAAACCTATTTTATTGAGAGTTAGCCTCTCAGATAATATCTAATGAGGAGTAAGCCATGTACGAGACCACCTACCCTCCCACCACCAAATTGCTCAAGGCCCCTGAGGTCGCAGTGATCCTGAACTGCAGCAAAGCTTTTGTCTACAAACTTATCAAGCAAAGACAGCTTCCTTCCGTTCAGATTGGTTATTCAATCCGGGTCAAACCAGAAGACTTGAATCGGTTCATTCGGGAAAACACCAGCGACTATCAGGTATAGATCCAGGCCGGCTCTGAGATCACCCCTGAGGTATAATAAGGTCAGTACCTTAACAACCTCAGTGTATGAAATCGAGCCGCCATTCCAGACCTAGAAAAGGAATCTAGAAATGGCGAGAAGACGAGGAAATAATGAAGGCACAATTTACCCGCGACCCAACGGTACCTACCGGGCTCAGATCAGCCTGGATGGTCATCGACTGAGCTACAATGGTCAGACCCGAAAAGCCTGTCAGGATTGGCTGCACAAGACCAGAGGGCGGATCGATGATGGGATGACTTACGAAGGCGCTAAGACCTCCTTGGAGGATTTTTTCGGCGAGTGGTTGACCATGAAGTCTACAACTGTCAGACATCACACAGAAAGGCAGTACCGACAAATCACCCGGGACTACATTCTCCCCCAGCTTGGATCCAAAGAATTACTGCAGCTGAGACCGGACCACATCCAACTGCTCTATAACCAGCACATCGAAGCCGGCGTCAGCCCCCGGACAGTAGAACTTGTTCATTCAGTTCTGCGGGGAGCCCTTAACCACGCGGTCAGGTTGGGTTTACTCAGCCGTAACCCAACATACGCAGTCGTTCCACCTAAACCCATCCCAAAGGAAATGAAGACACTGGATGAGAATCAAATCCAGACATTTCTGATCGTCGCCCAAAGTGAGCAGCCCGAGTTTCTGCCGCTCTACCAGTTGGCATTAACCACAGGTATGCGTCTAGGAGAACTACTTGGATTATCCTGGAACGATCTGGATTGGGACAGACAAACGTTGTCGGTAAAACGTCAGTTGACGAGGATCCGAGGTGAGGGTCTGGTCTTGACACCGCCCAAAACCAAGGCCGCCTTAAGGACTATCAAACTGGGGGCATCGACCTGGTCTATCCTTAAATCACACCACAAATCCCAATACATGGCCCAGTCCTGCAGGGATCCTGATTGGCAGGAAAAAGATTTGGTTTTCACTCAAACAAACGGAAAGCCCTACGGCCCCAGGCAGGTCCAGAAAGCGTATAAACGAATCCTCAATGCAGCCGGCTTACCTAACATGCGATTTCACGATCTGCGCCACACCGCGGCCACCCACATGATTGCCAAAGGCGTAGATATGTCGACAGTAAAAAGACGGTTAGGTCACACCAAAGTCAGTACAACATTTGATAACTACGTGCACGCCGTACCGGGTATGCAGGAAAAAGCCGCTGCTGTTATGGACGAGATCACCACACCCGTGGCACTGCCGGCTGATTTAACTGCACCAAAACTGCACCTAACTGCACCTAAATTGCACCCAGAATCAGACGCCTGATTTTGGCCACCTTAAGAAATCTCTCCTTAAACCAAAAATGTTAATATTTTGTGCCTTGAAATTGACTAATATTACCCCTGCGGTATAATTAGTTAAACCACGCACCCGTAGCTCAATGGATAGAGCGTCTGACTTCGAATCAGCAGGTTGGGGGTTCGAATCCCTCCGGGTGCGCCTTTCTAGTGGCGGTCTCAACCCTGAGACCGCCATTATTACTGCAGTAAACGCATTAGGCAAACACAAAATCATCCAAAAAACATGGTTGATGGCTATCCGCAGTGCATATTACCTTTGCGACCGGATCGAAAACCAGGGACACATCAGCAACATCAGAGGAGCATCTTCGCAATACATGGCTAATCTTTTCCCTTCCCTGAACTTGTCGCGTTCCTTTAGAGCGTTGCGCCATCCCAACTTTCGACTCTTCTTCTGGGGACAACTTGTTTCAGTCATCGGCGTCTGGATGCAGGTCACAGCCCAACAATGGCTGGTCTATCGCATCACTGGCTCCCAAACCAGCCTGGGCCTGGTAACTTTTATTAATTTTTTACCTGTCCTGCTGCTTTCATTGTTTATGGGCGTGATTGTTGATCAATTTCCCCGCCGCAAATTATTGCTTTTCACCACGAGCTGGTTCATGCTCCTGGCAGGCTTGCTGGCGCTTCTAACCTGGCTGGAAATTGTTCAATATTGGCACATTCTTCTGCTCGCATTTCTGCTTGGAATTGGCAACGCGCTTGATATGCCCGCAAGACAGGCTTTTGTGATCGAGTTGGTGGATGACGATAAAGGCGACGTACTGAATGCAATCAGCCTCAACTCTACTCTTTTTAATATTGCGCGGATCATTGGCCCTGCGATTGGTGGTGCGATTGTAGCCACCCTGGGTGAGGCCCCTGCTTTTGCCATTAACGGTCTTTCTTATCTCGCCGTGATCATTGCTTTGCTGTTGATGAAATTCTCTCTTCCGGTTATTACCTCCTCTCGCGCTAATCCCCTGGAAAAGATGAAAGATGGCTTTCGCTACATCCTGAGTGAAAAATCAATTCTGGGATTGGTTGTCATGGTCGCTGCCGTCAGCATGATCGGCTTTGGCACGCTCACCTTGGTTCCGGTTTTTGCCAAGGACATCCTCCATACCGGAGCCACCGGCTTTGGTAATTTACTATCCTGGCAAGGTGTGGGAGCAGTGATTGGAGCTATGCTGTTGGTCATCTATGGCGACAATTTCCAGAAAGGAAAAACCCTCCTCTTCAGTCGCCTGTTGCTAGGTCCAGGAATTATCGGACTGGCACTATCCCGCACGCCCTGGATGAGTATGGCTTTTATGGCCTTGATCGGCTTCTCTTTTATCACTCAACTCGTTTTAACCAATACACTCATCCAGACTATTGCCCCGGATGAATTGCGCGGACGCGTGTTGAGCACTTATACCTGGGCATTGGGCGGTTTCTATCCCCTCGGCTCACTGGCGATGGGCTTTCTCGGCGACCAAATTGGCGCGCCTTCAGCGGCTTTATTTTCCGGAATAGGCTGTATCCTTCTCGTCTTGTTTAACCTCGCTGTTTTCCCCTCTATGCAGAAATTAGCTTAGCTCTTATCAAAACTTTTCTCACTAAAAAATGCTCGGCATGAAGGATAAGATGCCTTTTCAATCCAGGGAAAATCTGTCCTCCAAATCTGTAGTTGCTACCCATTCCTTCCAGGCTTTATCTGGATGACTAACTACTCAAAAAAAGGCCCCTCTATTCAATATTTCCTTATGCTATACTTGGGCTCACCCATCAGCTGCGTTGGCCTGGCGACTGTCTTGGATAATATTCAGGCTATATCTTTGAATATATTATGAACGCAAAAAACCATCCCTGGGAAAATATTTACGCTCGCGACGGCCATATTTTCACCGAACCATTTTCTGCATTCAGTTCCGTCGTTCAAAATTTTAACCAATACCAATGCCGCAATATCCTTGATCTGGGCTGCGGTAATGGGCGTCATGTGGTTGCGCTGATGAACCTGAATTTGGGGGTAGTCGGTTTGGATATTTCGCCCACTGGATTAAGCTTGACTCAGGAATGGCTCGAAGACGAGGAACTGCCGGCAAATTTAATCTGCGGGGACATGCGCCACAGTTTGCCGTTTAAGGATAACTGTTTCGATGGACTAATCTCGACCCAGGTAATCCACCATTCTTTATTAGCAGAAATACGCCTTACCATTTCAGAGATCTGGCGAGTGATGACTGATGGCGGGATTGCTTTCGTAACCTTGGCAGGAAAAAAACATGATGATCTGCCTTATGACGAAATCGAACCTGGTACATTTGTTCCTCTTGAGGGCACAGAGAAAGGTTTGCCGCACCATATCTTTACAGAGGATGAACTTTACCGGGAGTTCGAACTCTTTCAAATCCAGGAGATCAGCCTTAGAGACAAAGGAAGAGTGCGGGCTATCTGGCTTAAGAAAGCTGTGTAAAAGCCGTACTAGCAGAATTGCGGCGATTAAGCATGATATCCGCTAGTGTTGGGCAAATAAGGAGATTATGGAATGATAAACGTAATTGCCTCGATACATATTAAAGAGGGTCGATTTTCAGAATTTCTTGAGATTTTCAAATCCAATGTTCCAAATGTTCTTCAAGAGAAGGGATGCAGGCTATACTTGCCAACCACTGATGTCCTTTCAGGCTTTTCCTCCCAGGAGTTGAATAGTAATGTAGTCACTATAATTGAAAAATGGGACAGTCTGGAGGATTTAAAGACCCATCTGTCAGCACCTCACATGCTTGCCTACAAAGAAAATGTTAAGGACATTGTTGATCGAGTATCACTCAAAGTCCTGGGAGAAGCCTAACGCCCTCCCCTTGCATCCGACATCTAATCGCCATGTCCAAAAAACTGTATCTTAATGAAAGGAAAAATGGAAAAAGATCATAACAAATCTCTGCGTGATCTCGTACTCTCCTACGATCGTGCGGTCAATGAACGAGACAATCACCAAATTTCTGATTGGAAAGAGCACCAGCGCCAGAGATTTATTAATCTTCTCAACGCTGAGGGTAAAACCAGGCTAATCGACATTGGCTCTGGGACAGGAATTCATGGAAGTTTTTTTCAAGAACAGGGTATCGATGTCACCTGCGTGGATATATCACCCGCAAACGTGGAGAAATGTAAGGAAAAAGGTCTGGAGAGCTTTGTTTGGGACATTATGGATTTAACCTCCATTAACCAACTTTATGATTGTGCCTTTGCGTTGAACTCCCTCCTGCATATTCCAACGAGCCAATTATCACTAACTCTAGCAAACATACACGATGTTCTGAAACCTGATAGTTTATTCTTCTGGGGACAGTATGGAGGCGAATACCGTGAGGGTGTTTACGAGGAAGATAGATATGAACCAAAACGCTTTTTTTCACTCCTGGATGATACTCAAATTCAGGAAAAGGCATCTAAGCTATTCGACATTGAGGACTTCGCAACAGTTAGCATAAAAGAGATTACTCCGCTGCACTTCCAGTCATTGATCCTGAGGGCTAAAGACTTGAGATAGATGCCCCCTTTAGTAAATTCAGGATAATTTAAAGACAGACTGGGAGACTTAGAGAAGGGGTGACTAGGTGTATAAGGCAATATTGTAAGGGAGGCGAATACAAGAGCAATAAGCTGCTACAGGAAATGTGGTTTTATGAAGATTTTTCGTGGTACTAAGTTTGTTGATGGAACCACTTGCATACCTTTTGTAACAATGGAACTCAAACATAATCAACCCTCTAATCGCAAACCATAACCCAGATGACCGCTCAAGTGAGTTATTTTTACTTTTTTATGAGTATTTGATACCCATAGACAGGGAGCGTAAAGTTGTGGTATACTCCCGCGGTTGGTTCGAAAGTCCCAACAACAATTAAATAAATTATGTTTTGAAAATTCCAAATGGTTGCTCGTCAATAACTGGACGAGCATTTTTCTTGCCGCAGGGGGTAAAAGAAGGCGGTTGGTAGAACCCAGGACGTATTCCGCGAGGAACTCGATCAATTCACAAGGGTTGTGACACTTCAGGAGTTATCAAAACGCAACAGGAGATTTTGATGACGAATGATTTTTCGCAGTTAAACCTGCACCCTGATTTGGTACAGGCTGTAGCCGATCTCGGCTATACAACACCTACAGACGTCCAGTCCCAGGTGATCCCGCTGATGCTGGCAGGAAAGGATGTCCTTGCTCAATCCCAAACCGGCTCTGGAAAGACAGCTGCTTTTGCATTTCCAATCTTGCAGAATTTGATTGATGACAGCAATCCTGGCGATATAAAAACCCTGGTCTTAACCCCGACCCGGGAATTGGCAATTCAGGTGGCGGACACAATTTCACAATACGGCCGCCATATTAATGTTCAAGTCATGGCCGTTTACGGTGGGCAGCATTATGGAACCTCCAGGCGCCGCCTGAAAAATGGCGTCGATGTAGTCGTAGGCACACCTGGCCGTCTACAAGATTTGATGCGGCAGAAAATCCTTGATCTCAGCAATGTCCGCACCGTAATTCTAGACGAAGCAGATGAAATGCTCAGCATGGGTTTTGTCGAGGATGTTGAAAACATTCTGAGTGAAACCCCCAAGGTTCGCCAGACAACTTTCTTCTCTGCTACGCTGCCAAAATCAATCCGGCGCCTGGCAGATAACTATATGAACGAACCTGAAACTATCATGATCCAGCGCAAACATTTAACGGTAGATACAGTTGAACAGAGGTACTACCTGGTTAATGCTAAAGAAAAATTAGCTGCAGTAACTCGACTCTTTGAGGTGGAAGATATCGGTGCGACCCTGGTATTCACAAAAACCCGAATCGGTTCCGGACGCGTGGCTAATGAATTAATTCAACGAGGTTTCCCAGCCGAGGCATTAAACGGTGATCTGGCACAAGATGCCCGCATCCGCGTTTTAAACCGTTTCCGCAAGGGTCAAATTAAAGTTTTAGTAGCTACTGATGTGGCTGCGCGCGGCCTGGATATTGATGACATTTCCCATGTTTTCAATTTCGATATTCCTACCGACCCCGAAGCCTATGTTCACCGTATTGGACGCACAGGACGCGCGGGTAAAAATGGAATTGCGATTTCCCTCGTTACACCAGGCGATAAACGTTACCTGAACAGAATTGAGCAGTACATCAAACAGCAAATTTCTAAGGCTGAACTGCCTACAGAAAAAGCTATTCTTGAACGCCGTGAACTAAAGTTGATGGAAAAGATGGAAGTCTGGCTAGAGCGTGACCGCTCCAAACGCGAGCAGGAAATGGCAGAGTATTTGGTGTCTTCCGGATATGACCCCATCAAAGTGGCAGCGGCAGCTATTAAGATGGCCCGCGCAAATGAAAAACAGCGCCCGATTGAAAAAATTAGCGAAGTTCACTTTCCATCCAATAATAAATACAGGAATAGAAAGTCCTCCTATAGAGGTAAAAGTAAATACAACGGAAGAAATGGACGGAGCCGCAGCAAAGGCAAATCAGGTTTTTCTCACGAAGCTGGGATGGTGCGCCTCAGCCTGGGCCGCGGACGTCAACACGGTATTAACCCAGGTGAAATTGTCGGAGGCATTGCCTCACGAGCAAATATTCCCGGTCATGGTATTGGTAAAATCACAATTCATGATGAGTACACCCTGTTAGATGTACGAGAAGAATATGTTTCCAAAGTTTTGAATAAGACTGGTTCCTATCATTTCCATGATCATCATAACGTCAATATTAAACGGGTAGCGAATTAAAGTTAAACTGAAAGAATCCATATAACAAAGTCTCGGTAGATAACTATCACCCAGACTGTCCGGCACAAAAAAACCTCGAATAATTATGTTCGAGGTTTTTTTATGCTTAATATGATCTTACTAACCAAAGACGGCATTCCAGAAACGATCTGGCCTTAATCCAAACAGCCTGCCTTTTCCTTTCTCTCTATGGAAAATTTGAACGGATCGTTGACTTTACAGTTATGTCAGAAGGAATTTCCTGAGCAAATCCACTCTGTTGCTCATTTATAATTCGATAGATATAATTTAGATAATTATTTGAGTTGCCAACTTAGCACAACGCAATTTGAGGTGAAAAATGCGAATTACCAAAAAAGTATTCACAGATCTAGGGATCTGGATGGTCGTATTCGGATTAATGATCGGGATCGTATTTCCCTGGTTCGTAACCATCTTGGGTGTACCCAGTTCAATCGCATTCAAACCAGGATTCTTTGCCGCTTGTCTCGGAGCCGGAGCTTTAGCTGGCATCTTTAATTTTCTTCTCGCCCGCTTCATTGTAGCCACTAGAATTAAATTATTGTCCAGCGGCATGCGCCAGGTTGAAGAACACCTGCAAGACCTTAATCACCAGGGAAATTTAGACAATTGCACTTAC
>Ga0255375_10038_pt1 | contig 20724 bp, 14 predicted proteins | sample ANMaggSeSYBR01H3_FD_182090 | JGI IMG/M metagenome (GOLD analysis project Ga0255375, IMG submission 182090) | Sediment cell enrichment communities from methane seep in Santa Monica Basin, California, United Staets - ANME aggregate JGI... | ecosystem: Environmental > Aquatic > Marine > Cold seeps >... | reverse complement strand
TTGTCGGCCTCTGGGGTGCGTTGGCGGGGATTCTGGTCAGCCGGGGTAAGGCTAAAACATTCATATTAACCTCGGCGGTGTTCTTCGTAGTGATGGGTATCGTATGCCTTATCGCAGGCCTGTTCTTCTTACTCACTGGCGCGTCCCGCGACCTCTGGTATGGCCTGTTGCTGTCTGGATTTATCGTCACCGGTGTCGTGGGCAGCCTGATCCCTGTGCTGAACCGCCGCTATGCGCAGCACGATGCTGCGCGGCTGGCGCGAATGAACCAGGCGGAAAGTTTGTAGTACCAGCAGGACACAATGGGAAGGAAACACTACGAATAACCAACTGCTTGATGAAGTGGATTACAAGATTGATGAAACCGCCCGGGGCGTGTGGAAGCGGTACATGTACCAGAACGGGAAGAGCTACCATGAATATACCTCCTATGCGAGCGTGGGTACCTTGCCGATGGTCCACTATACCTATGGGATCTGCCCGGAAACCGGACGGCGCAAGATCGCTAAAGGGGTGATTGCCATTGGGCGCATTGCGGTTGGCGGGATTGCTATCGGGCAGGCGTCAGCGGGGGTGATTGGGATCGGCCAGGCCTCGTTTGGATTGATCTTTGCGCTGGCACAGGCGGCGATTGGCCTGACGGCCATAGGCCAGCTCGCGCTCAGTATCTACTTCGCGATTGGACAGTTCGCCCTGGGCTATACCGCCATCGGCCAATTCGCCTTTGGACACTATGCCATGGGGCAGATGGCCTTCGGTAACTACGTCTGGCACATGAAAGAAGCCATGCCGGAAGCGGTGGAGTATTTTAAGGGGTTGGTGGGATTATAAAGGCGGAGAGTATTGTTGATTCGCAATAATTTCGAAAAGCGGTACAGGCACGGCTCACTTCACTCGCTTGTGCCAGTTCCCGTTTTTCGCATCCCGGCTATCCGTCTTTTTTCTCGCGGGTGAAGGGGACGAAGCGGACGGCCATTTCGGTGTGTTGGTGGAGGGTGCCGTCGAGGTCTTTGGTGACGACGCGGAGTTCCTGGGCGTAGCTGGCGGGGCCGACGGGGATGACCATGTGGCCGCCGGGTTTGAGCTGGTCGATCAGGGGTTGCGGGATCTCGGCAGGCGCGGCGGTGACGATGATCGCGTCGAAGGGGGCATGTTCCGGCCAACCCTTGTAGCCGTCGCCGATTTTCACGTGAACATTGTTGTACTCCAGTTCCTTGAGTAATGCCTTGGCGCGGTTACCGAGTTCCGGGACGATCTCGATGGTGTAGACCTTCTTCACGATTTCCGCGAGCACGGCGGCCTGATAACCGGAACCGGTACCGATCTCCAGGACGCGATCCCCTTTTTTCACCTGGGCGAGCTGGGTCATTGCGGCGACGATGAAGGGTTGGGAGATGGTCTGTCCCGCGCCGATAGGCAGGGGATGATCCGCGTAGGCCGATGAACGTTGGCGTTCCGGTACAAATAGATGACGCGGCACCGTGCCCATCGCGCGGATCACGGCGGGGTCGTCAATTTTCGCATGCCCCCAGGAACGTCCTTTAATATCCTGGCGCACCATGCGTTCGCGTTGTTCGTCATACATCGCGGCATCCTTCGCGGCTTCGGGAAACTTTGGCTTTTCAGGTTCCGGTGATGCGGCGCAGTGAAGCAGGCACAGGCTGAGCGCGCCTAAGACCATAATAGCGAGAAACCGCCGAAATATTGATCTCCTGTTCATGAACCGTCCTCGCGGGGTTGGACAGCATAATAACGCCTTCTCCTTTAGCACAGCATATCCGCTGAAATTTGTCAATAGGGAAGATGATAATTTTCTCAGAGGCTGAATCTGGATTAGCCTGAATAAAGTTACACATTTCAGGATAAATCGGTGAAATTTCCTGAAATTCCTGTCTGCAGGCCTGTTACTGGCAGCTAAAAACGGGTATTATATTGATACTCTGATATCAACATTCAGAGAGGATCTGTAGAGGAGGAACGCATGAATCAGTTTCCGCTTGTGGACCCCATTCCGCTGCCGGGGCCGGTGTGGCTGTTTAAGTCGTTGCACCTGTTGACCATGGCGCTGCACTTCAGCGCGATGTATTTTCTCGTGGGTGGTCTGGCGATAACGGTTTGGTGGCAATTACGAGGGCGGTTTCGGAACGATCCGTTGCGCCTGGACGCCAGTGGCGTGGTCGCGCAGCGGCTGCCAATTGTGACGGCTTTTGTGATCAATCTGGGCATGCCGCCGCTGGTGGGTACGCAGGATGAAATTGAGGCAATGACAGTCTATATGGACCAATTGCTGAACAAGCCCGCGCCGCTGGTGACCGCCGGATCGCATTAATGCATAGTACATACCGAAATAGGGTAAAATCCTATTGACATATGGCACTATAGCCGATATTATGAAAGACGGGAGAACCCTCTGAAGCATTTCATGGGTTACTTGGAAACAATTATCATGGCAAGAAAAAGAATCATCAGAATGCAGGCATGGCTCTGGTCTTCCGTACTCAGTGTGATGGGGCTCTGTGTGGCGGGATGTCCGACGGAACCGCCGGTAGTGGAATACGACCCAGCCCCGATGTACGGTATTCCGGTGACGAAATTGGTGGTTTTGGCGGATATGGCCGAAACAGGGCCGACTGAAGCTATCGAAGAAGTGTCGATGGAACAATCGTAGGTTGTCGATGCCTTCACCTTTACCAGTGCCAACTAAAATCCCGTGGTCCAAGCGTCTGGCGATGAACGCCTTTCGGCGCTATCGTGCTGCGCAAGTTGCCCTGCACGATTTGACCTATCTTTTCTGGGAATGTACGCTTCGCTGCAATCTTCAGTGTCGTCATTGTGGCAGCGATTGTACGCATGACAGTATTACCCCGGATATGCCCAAAGAGGATTTTCTCAACGTTCTTGATGAAATTCGCCCGCATTGTAATCCCGGCAGGACCGTGATCGCCCTGACCGGCGGTGAACCGTTGATGCGCGCTGACCTGGAAGAATGCGGCCGGGCAATCACAGAGCGCGGATTTCCATGGGGCATGGTCAGTAATGGCTATTCCCTAAGCTCGGAACGTCTTGATGGCTTAATCCGTGCCGGGTTGTGTTCGATCACTATCAGCCTGGATGGCCTGGAGGAAAGTCACAACTGGTTGCGTTGCCGCCCCGATTCCTTCGCGCGCGCCTATGCCGCCATTGAGCGGGTTGCCTCGGTGAAAGGCCTGGCCTTTGATGTGGTGACGTGTGTGAATCAGAAGAGTTTCGATGAATTGGAAGCTCTTCGCGATCTCCTGATCAAGGCTGGGGTGCCCCGATGGCGGTTATTCACGATATTCCCCAAGGGACGCGCTGAAGACAATGCGTTGCTCGATGTTGGCGATGATCAGTTTCTGAAACTTATGGATTTCATTCGCACAACGCGTGAGCAGGGAAAAATCCTCGCCAATTATGGGTGCGAAGGATTTCTGGGAGCTTACGAAGGCCTGGTCCGCGATGGTTTCTTCTGGTGCCGGGCGGGTATTAATGTGGGTTCGGTGCTGGCCGATGGTTCCATCTCAGCATGCCCCAGCCTTCGGGGGGATTATATTCAGGGCAATATCTACCAAGACAGTTTTATGGATTGCTGGGAAAACCGCTTCGAAGTGATGCGGGACCGCTCGTGGACGAAGACGGGACTTTGTGCGGATTGTGCCGTCTATAAATGGTGTGAGGGGAATGGCTTGCATCTTAGAGACGAGCGAAGTGGAAATCTTCTGCGCTGCCATTATCATATGCTTGAAAATGCCTGCCCTGCCACAATGCCCCGCCAGAAATAATTCCTGCCTAGTGGTGCGTTGACGCCGCGATCTGCTAAGATCTCCTTTCCGGGTGGTATATTGCATCCCCGGCAAGATGAACCACTTCCTAACGTAAATTGGATCAATATATATGAATGACCCCTTAATTATCGCCGGACGCTCCTTTTCGTCGCGTTTGTTGATCGGCACGGGCAAGTTCCCGTCCGCAACAGCGCTGCGGGAGTGTATCGAAGGCTCCGAAGCGGAGATCGTGACGGTGGCCCTGCGGCGGGTGGATATTAATGCGCCGGAGGAGGAGGGCATCCTCTCCGCGATTGATACGGACAAGCAGTTGCTGCTGCCGAATACCAGTGGTGCGCGTACGGCGGAGGAGGCGGTGCGGCTGGCGAAGATGGCGCGGGCGGCAGGCTGTGAGCCGTGGATAAAGCTGGAACTGACGCCGGAACCGCGCTACCTGTTGCCGGATCCCGTGGAGACGCTGAAGGCGGCGGAGACGCTGGTGAAGGAGGGCTTTGTGGTGATGCCGTATATCCAGGCCGATCCCGTGCTGGCGAAACGGCTTGAGGAGATCGGTGTGGCGACGGTGATGCCGCTGGGTGCGCCGATCGGCAGTAACCGGGGCATCCGTACGCGCGACATGATCCGGATCATTATCGAACAGGCCACGGTGCCGGTCGTGGTGGATGCGGGGCTGGGCGCGCCGTCGCATGCGGCGGAAGCGATGGAGATGGGCGCGGATGCGGTGCTGGTGAATACAGCGTTGGCGGACGCCACGGATCACGCTGCGATGGGATGTGCTTTCGCGCAGGCGACAGCGGCAGGACGCATGGCCTATAATGCCGGTCTCGGCCCTCAACGCGACAGCGCAGAAGCTTCATCACCCTTGACGGGTTTCCTTTTTGATTAAGACCGGGTGAATCCCTTTACCTGAAAGAATTCCTTTTGAGTTTTAAAAATACGATAGATCAGTGGCCGCGGGAGCGGTTGTTGGGATTATATGACAACGTTTCGGCGGCGGACGTGGATCGTGCGTTGCAGGCCGAGGAACGTTCGTTGCGGGATCTGGCGGTCTTGTTGTCGCCGGAGGCGCGGCCTTCGCTGGAAGCGATGGCGCGGGAAGCGCAGCGGCTCACGCGGTGGCATTTCGGACGCACTATCAGCCTGTATGCGCCGATCTATATCTCGAATCTCTGTGCGGCGGATTGCATCTATTGTGGCTTTGCCGCACGTTCGGGCAGCCGCGAGAAACGGGTAACTCTGAACATTGACACGATCCGGCAGGAATGCCAGGCGCTCGCAGCGCAGGGTTTCCAGAATATCCTGATACTCACCGGCGAAGCGCCGAAAACGGTGACGGTGGATTACATCACCGAGGCGGTGGCCGTGGCGCGGGAGTATTTCAATGGGGTGTCGGTAGAGATTTATGCACTTGACGAGCCGGGTTACCAGCAGCTTTTCGAGGCAGGTCTCGAAGGCACGACGCTGTATATGGAAACCTACGATCAGGAGACGTATCACAAGGTGCATCTTCTGGGCGAGAAGATGGATTATGATTATCGCTTGGACGCCACGGAACGCGCAGGTAATGCGGGCGTGCGTAAACTGAGTATCGGTGCGTTGCTGGGGCTTTCCGATTGGCGGCTGGATGTATTGTGGACCGCGTTGCATGCGCGGCACCTCCAGAAGCATTGCTGGCAGAGTTCCATTTCACTTTCCTTCCCGCGCCTTCGGCATACGCCGGAACGTTTCACGATAGAGCATCCCGTCTCCGACGCCGAGTTGGTGCAGATCATGCTCGCGCTGCGGCTTTTCCTGCCCGAAGCAGGCTTCAACCTTTCCACCCGCGAAGCAGCCGATTTCCGTGATCGCCTGATCCCGCTGGGCATCACCTCCATGAGCGCCGGCTCCTCCACCCGTCCCGGCGGTTATGCCACCTACCGACCCGAAGACGTTTCATGCAATACCGGCAGCGGCCGTATCGTCCTCGAACAATTCGAGATCGACGATACCCGCAGCGTCGCCGAAGTCGCGCAGGCCATCAAAACGGCAGGCTACGACCCCGTCTGGAAAGATTTCGACCGCGCCTTTGATGAGGAATAGTGGTGCGATTTTTCACCACAAAGACACAGAGGGCACAGAGAGAAGCACCCTTTTCCTCCCTAGGGTATTGCTGTATAGTAGAGACAATCTGAATTACCTGCTAACGATTTAAGGGAGGGGATTATGCGACGTTATATTGGCATTATTTTATTGGCGGTATCCGTAACAGTTCTTGTGTATTTTCTGTTTATTCGAAATGCTTCCTGGGAATATTCGCATAGGCCCCTGGATTTATCGAATGATATTCCCCTCGTAGATTCCACGAGTTTAAACAGAACAATCATCACCGCCCACCTTAAAGAACCCATCCCGCAGGGGAAGAATGTGCTGTATTGCGCCAGTTTCCAATTTGCCTGGAATGTCTTGTGTGATGATGTGATTGGCGAAGAGGTACGCCTTACCGAGGAACCGGCATGGGTGCCTACCCTCAATGAACGGCTGGTGACTGAAGACGCTATATCGGAGGACACCTATGTTGCAATGGCGGGATTTGGCAAGGACGGCATCCTGAATGACATTAACACCGCGTTGAAGCAAAAGTTCGGTAACGATGCGCCTGTTGTGCAAGAAAACCTGATGCCGGAAACCATTTTCGCCTATGCCTATCTCATGAAAGATCTTTCCTTTAAAACACCTTTTGAATCATTGGATGAGCCCCTGTATTTCCAGAACCGGCCTGTTGCGGCTTTTGGTATCAAGGAGGCGCATCGGGTCACCCAAAAACAACAGAAACGAGCGGAACAGGTCAAGGTGCTCTATAATGATTTTGAGACGGAATCCTGCATTATACAATTGGAAACAAAAAGTGTCGGTAATGAACTGATTTTGGCAAAAATTACACCCAAAGCCACACTGTTGGATACACTGAATGAGGTCATAGCCCTGACCGGGAACAGTGCACCTCACTCGTTTCCATCCGCAACCTTGTGCATACCTAAATTCAACTTTAACCTGCGGCATGCCTATACAGTGTTGCATGAGAAATATCTTCTCAATCCAGGGTTTACTACATATTTTATTGAAAAAACCGAACAGGATATTCGCTTCCGTATGGATGAAAAAGGGGTAATGCTCCGATCACAAGCGCGGATGATAGCAAATAGCTCTATGTCCGCCCATCATTTCATCTTTAACCGCCCCTTTCTGGTGATAATGCGGAAGCAAGGGGCTGAACGTCCCTATTTTGCGTTATGGGTGGATAATCCTGAATTGCTGGTGGGATTTAAGGTGCATTAATTAGTTTCTGCGTCATTGCTGTGATGTGTTATTTTTAGGCAAAGAGTTTGCATTTTTCCCGCCGTCATACTACAACAATAAGATTCAATAAACAACGCATTTGCGTGGGACAACACCCAGTGGAGGAAGATGTATGAATACGGTATCAGGTGCGAAGGTTGAACAGGTAGCGCGGGCGGCATTGGACGCTGGCGAGGGATTGCTGCGGTTGGCGCCGACCTGGGTGCCGCGCTCGTTTTTGCAGCCGGGCAAACGCATTAAATTGCATCCGGACGATTATTACGCGCTGGGCAAACATCGCGGCGGGATCGATGAACGCTGGTTCGCGTCGACCACGGTCGCGGCCAACGAAGGTGCGCCGGACGATGAAGGGCTGAGCTATGCCGTGCATGACGGACAGCGCTTTACGCTGCGCGACGCGGTAGCGGCGCTGGGCGGCGATCTGATCGGTGATGCGATCTTTGATAAGTATAATCGCTGGCCGGTCTACAGTAAGTTTTTCGATAACATGGGGCCGATTCCGCACCATATGCACCAAAGTTTCGAGCATGCCGCGATGGTGGGTCAGGAAGGGAAACCGGAATGCTATTACTTCCCGCCGCAGCTCAACGCCATCGGCAATAACTTCCCCTACACCTTCTACGGCCTGGAACCGGGCACGACGAAGGCAGATGTGCGGGGCTGTCTGGAACGCTGGAATACGGGCGACAACGGCATCCTCGACCTTTCCAAGGCCTACCGGCTTAAACCCGGTACCGGCTGGTGGGTTCCGCCGGGTACGCTGCATGCGCCGGGTTCGCTGGTCACCTATGAGCCACAGTGGGGCAGTGATGTCTTCGGTATGTACCAGTCACTCGTCGAAGGACGCGACGTGCCCTGGAGCCTGCTGGTGAAGGATATGCCCGAAGAGAAGCATCAGGACCTCGATTTCATCGTCAGCGAGCTGGATTGGGAACAGAACGTGGATCCGAACTTCAAGGATAACCACTATCTCGAACCCATCGCCGACGGCGACACGGCCAGTGAAGGCTATGTCGACAAGTGGACCACCTACGGCACGAACCTCTTCACCTCCAAAGAACTCACCGTTGCGCCGGGCGCGAAGGTGACGATTAAAGACAACGGCGCTTCCGGCGTCATCACCATGCAGGGCCGCGGCCGCATCAACAACCTGCCGCTCGAATGCCCCGCGATGATCCGCTTCGGCGAAATGACCGAAGACGAAGTCTTCATCAGCGAAAAAGCAGCGCAGGAAGGCGTGGTCATCGAAAATCTGGGCAAAGAATGTCCCCTCGTCCTGCTCCGGTACTTCGGTCCGGATGTCAACCCGCAATCTCCTGCCGTCGGCAGCTATAAGAAAGGATAAGTACTATCATGAAAAGAATTTCAATCGGATCGTGGGCCTATGCGATTGGGCCGTATGAGAATTGTCCTGTTTCCTGGGAAGAAGTGATCAGCACGCTGGCGGATCTGGGCTTTGATGGTGTGGAACTGGGTGGTTTCGGGATTCATCCGAATCCGGATAACATGCCGACCAAGGATGCTCGCGACGCCTGCAAGGCGCAGTTGGCTGAGAAGGGCCTGGCCTTTTCGGGGCTGGCCGCGAATCTTTGGGGCGAGCAGTTGATCAACACCGACGACACCACCAAATACATCCAGGAGTTCAGTAAAAACCTGGATTTCTGTGTGGATTTGGACATCCCCGGCATTCGTGTGGATACGGTGCAGCCGCCGACGATTTTCGAGGAAGTGGATGAAGAGGAAGCGCGGAAACGCGTCGTAGCTACTTGGCAGGAATGTACCAAGGAAGCCGCGGATAAGGGCGTCTACGTGACCTGGGAATTCGAGCCTGGCTTCGCCTTTAACAAACCTTCCGATATTATCCGGATCTGTGAAGAAGTGAACGATGATAACTTCGGCGTACAGTTCGACACCTGCCACGCGCACATGGTCGCCGCGGTCGGCGCGCGTCAGCCCGGTGAAAAAGAAACGCTGCCCGGCGGCGCGTTGGAACTGGCCCAGAAGCTGCGCGGCAAGATCAACCACCTGCACCTGATCGATTCCGATGGTACGCTGCACGGCGACGAAACCAGCACACACGCCCCCTTCGGCGACGGTTTACTGGATTTCGATACGCTGATCCCCGAACTGAATCAATCCGGCGTGAAACACGACTGGTGGACCATCGATCTATGCTTCTGGCCGGATGCCTGGGTGGTCACGGAAAAGTGCAAGAAAGCCATCGATATACTTAACGCGAAGTATGGCGGTTAAATAACGCAAAATCTGGAGTTGCGAAGCTTGCTTCGCTAAAACCGGTTGTAACCGAAAAGCACTGGAAGATAGACCATAAATTCCGAAGGAAGGGAAATATTCATGTCCAAAAAAAAACTAAACATCGGACTCGTCGGGTGCGGATTCATGGGACGGACCCATTCGAACGCCTACCTTAAGGTGAACAAGTTCTTTGACCTCGAGTACCAGCCTGTTATGCGGTGCTTGTGCGACTTGAACGAGGAGAAGGGGAAGGCCTTCGCCGAAAACTGGGGCTGGGAAACCATGGAAACAGACTGGCGAAAGCTCCTTGAGCGCGACGACATCGACGTCATCGACATCGTCACCCCGAACAATACCCATCGTGATATCGTGGTCGCCGCCGCCGAGGCGGGCAAGATCGTGCTCTGCGAAAAACCGATGGCCATCAATGCCCAGCAGGGCCAGGAAATGGTGGACGCCATCGAAAAAGCGGGTGTTCCCAACATGGTCTGGTACAACTATCGGCGTGTACCTGCCATCACCTTGGCCAAGCAACTGATCGACGAAGGGCGTATCGGGAAGGTGTTCCACTACCGCGCCAAATACCTTCAAGATTGGACCATCAGCCCCGACCTGCCCCAGGGCGGAGACGCCCTGTGGCGCTTGGATGCCAAAGTGGCGGGCAGCGGCGTGACGGGCGACCTTCTCGCCCACTCTATTGACACGGCCATCTGGCTCATTGGCGGCATGGATAAAGTCACCGCCATGACCGAGACCTTCATCAAGGAACGGGAACACCAGGTCACCGGCGAGAAGCAAGCGGTTACCATCGACGATGCTTGCGCCTTCCTCGCGAGGTTCAAGAACGGCGCGCTGGCGACCTTCGAATCCACGCGGTACGCCCGCGGCCGGAAGAACCATAACACCTTCGAAGTCAACGGCGAGCATGGCTCCATCGCTTTCGACCTCGAAGATGCGCATCAGTTGCAGTATTACGATAACCGGCTCGATTCGCATGTGCACGGCTGGCAGACGATTCTTGTCACCGATTTCGAACATCCCTACATGGATAAATGGTGGGTGCCGGGCTGTGCGATCGGTTATGAACACACGTTTATTAATGCGCTGTCGGACTTCCTGACGGGTCTCGAATCCGGTGAGCCGGTACGTCCGAATTTCCGCGATGCCCTCGAAACCCAATGCATCTGCGACGCGGTTCTCAAATCCGCCAAGACGGAAGCCTGGGAATCAGTGGGCGTGTAGCCTCGCATGTAATTAAATATTGATGAGATTCCGCTGCACCTGTACAATGGGGTGCAGCGGTTTTTTTATGATCTGCGGATTGGAGTGTCCTGATGAATGCATTACGGTATTGCTGTTTTGTTGTCCTAATCCTTGCGCTCATGCCCTGTGCGGTGGCGGAAGCGCCGTTTGACTATTTAAGCGATGTCTATGACGACTTGGCGGTGAGTCATGTGCAGGGCTGGGGGAAGCTGGGCATTAATACCGCGACGAAACCACCGGACGGTCGTCCTGCCTCGCCGTTAAAGATTGGTGCGAAAACCTATGAAAAAGGGCTTGGCCACCATGCCGCGGGTGAGATGGTCTTTAAGCTGCCTGCTGGCGAATACACCCATTTCGAAGCGGTGGTAGGGATCCACGGCCAGGGTGGCGGCAAGGGCAGTGTGGTCTTTCAGGTATGGCTGGACGGCAAGAAACGTTTTGACAGCGGTGTGCGGTCGGACAGTGATGAAGCGATGCCGGTGCTGGTGCCTGTGGATGTTGCGCGTGAATTGAAACTGGTGTCTACCGATAGTGGCGATGGCATAAGTTGTGACATGGCGAATTGGGCCGAAGCACGGCTGCTGCGTGATCCCAATGCCTTGCGGCTGGGGAATCCAATTTTGTTGCTACAAGGAAAACCAGCGCCGCCGCCCAGTTCAGAAGTCTGCGGTTTTTCGCTGATCGCTGAAGAAACCGGTCCGCAGGTCGCGACCCTGGGGAATGATGCCTTTGTGGTCAGTCTGTGGGATGCGGAAAACGTTTTGGCCTCCCTGCCAATCAGCAATATCAAAGAAGCCTTTACGCTGCAGGCCGAAGCAATCAAGCTGGAAGGTGATCCTGCGGAGCTCATACTCTCTGCTACGGGCGGTAGCAGTACAAATGCGGCGCTTAGCCGGGAAAAAACGTTGTTGACCTTGCGCGTGGACGATCCTGCTCCGGAGCAAAGTGTGACGGTTAAGGTGCAAGGCAGTAGCGGCCGGGCGTTGGTGAGGATTACCAACGTGCAGCTGATTACGAAGAATCGAAAATATGATCTCTCCTTGCTGCCTGCGCCTGCCATGCAGGAAAGTTATCCGCCCAGTATTCTTCCCGCGATGCGGCCTGCGATGGAGCGGGCAATGTTGGAATGGGATTGGCGCATGCAGGATGGTATCGGTACCCCGCGCGAAACGGTAGGTTACTTTACGGCCATAAAACGGCTGTTGATAAAAGTCGATTTGCTTCGTAAAGATTTGAAGGCCACAGGCGTTTCGCTTACAGGGCTAGAGGTAACATGTGGATGGCAAGGGTTGCATGAGCGTTTGTTTGACTTGAATGTAACAAAGAGGCCTGTGCGGGAAACGGAATGGGAATCACTTTGGCGGGATGCGCATTTGTATCGCCGCGCGCTGGTCTTTAAAAATCCTCTGGCGGATGTCGGCCCGCTGTTATTTATTAAACGCGTACCCGCCTCGTTCAGTCATCAGTTGACGCAATACTATGGCCGCAGCGCCCGACCGGGCGGTGGAATCTTTGTGCTGGATCGACCGGGAGAATCCATGCAGGCGCGTGAACTGGTGGGCAGCGAACTTCCCCCGGGCAGTTACATGCTGCCGGAAATTAGTTATGCTGGTGATCGCATTTTGTTTGCTTATTGTGAAGTGGACTCTGTGCCGGTGCGCGAACATAAGTATGATTATTGTGATCGCTGGTATCACCTTTATGAAGTAAAGCCTGACGGTACGGGGCTGCGCCAGATCACGGAAGGGCCGTACGACGACTTTGCGCCGCGTGAATTGCCGAACGGGAAGCTGCTCTTCCTCTCCACGCGGCGTGGCGGTTATCACCGCTGTGGCGCGGGTCCCTGCGATGTCTATACCCTGGCACTGATGGAGAACGATGGAAGTAACCCGCGCACGATCTCGTATCATGAAACCCAGGAATGGGATCCCGCGGTGCTGGCCGATGGACGGGTGATCTATTCACGCTGGGATTACGTAGATCGCAATGCCGTGCATTACCAGCAACTCTGGACGGTGCGCCCTGACGGCAGCGCGCCGGTGGCCTATTACGGCAACAACACCTTTAATCCTGTCGGCGTGTGGGAAGCGCAGCAAGTGCCGAATTCGCCTTTCGTGATGGCGACTGCCGCCGCGCATCACGCGATGACGGCGGGCTCGATTATTCTGCTGGACACGACACGGGGCGTGGACGGCCTCGATCCGATTACGCGACTTACCCCCGATGCGCCTTTCCCGGAGAGCGAGACCTATATGCTGCCGCGTAACTGGCACGCGCCGGGCAGCCCGAAGGAATATGATACGCCGGAAGAGCAAAAGCGCTGGCCGGGGCATTGTTACCGCAGCCCGTACCCGCTCTCGGAGAAATATTTCCTGGCGGCGTATAGCTTTGATCCCTTACTCGGTGAACCCATCGGCAACAAAGCGAACATGTTCGGGCTCTATTTCGTGGACGCCTTTGGCAACAAGGAACTGCTCTACCGTGACCTGAATATCGCCAGCCAGTGGCCCGTGCCGATCCGAGCCCGGAAACGACCGCCGATTGTGCCGTCGATCCAGGATACCCTACTCACTAATGAAGGCACCTTTTTGCTGCAAAACGTCTACGCCAGCGATCCCGCCTTGCCGAAAGACACGCCGATCAAGGCGTTGCGGATCGTGCAGGTGCTGCCGAAAACGACGCCGAATGCCAACAATCCCTCCGTCGGTCTTGCCAATGCCTCGCCGGGGAAACAGGTACTGGGCACGGTGCCGGTGGAGGAGGACGGATCGGCCTATTTCAAGGCGCCTGCGGGGATCCCGCTGACCTTCCAGGCGCTGGATGAGAAGGGCCAGGCCGTGCAGGTGATGCGCAGCCTGACCTATCTGCAGCCGGGTGAAAATGCCTCCTGTGTGGGATGCCACGAGCACCGCCTCACCGCGCCGCCGCAGCGCCCCAAGGCGCAGGCCTTTATGCGGCCGCCCTCGGAGATCAAGCCTGCGCCGGACGGCGCGAAACCGCTCAGTTATCCGCTGCTGGTGCAACCAGTATTGGATAAGCATTGCATGCCCTGTCACAACGGGGAAGCCCCCGAAGGATCGGACAAAAAGAATCCCATCGTGTTGACGGGGGAAACAGAAGGACATTACACGAAGTCCTATAATGTGCTGGCGAAACGGGTGCCGTTTTCATCCTGGGGGGGGCTTGCGGAAAATTTCGAGCCGGGCACGCAGCCGGATCAGTTCGGCGCGCGCGCGAGCAGCCTGATGGCGATGCTGAACAAAGGGCATAACAAGGTGCAGTTGAACGATGAGGACATGGATCGGCTCACGACCTGGATGGATGCCAACGCGCTCTTCTACGGTACCTTTGACCCCGAAGATCAACAACGTCAGCGCAACGGCGAACGCATCGCCGGGCCCGCGTTGGAGTAGGGAATTTAGTAGAGCTTCCCAAAATCACGTTGTTGCGCGATGGCCTGGCCACCGGGCATATCCATGCGGGGCCGGGCTTCAAGGGCGGCTTTGCCTTGGATGATGGCTTGGAGCATGGCCTGGTAGAGGGGATCGCTTGTCGTTTCGAAGTAAGGCGATGCCATCCCATCCTTCTCGCGCTGCAGCCCTTTTCCGCCAGCTTTTTTGCTCAAATGGGTGTTGAGTACCCGGCTGAATTCAGGCCGTGTCAGGTTGATCCAACTGTCATGAACGTTCCGGCCGCTCCATTGCGTCATGTCCATGTTGACGAATTCGCCATGGCAATCGGTACAGATATTTTGCCACACGTCATGAAAAGCCTTAAACCAGGGCTCCGGTTCCGCGGTGACGCGCTGGTTATCTTTCACGAAGAACCAGGTATCCCGGCCGCCGAGGGTATGCGGACGTGAAATGTCGTTGGTGCCGTAATAGAGTGCATTGGAATCGATCCAGGTATAGATGCGGCGGCGGCTTTCGTCGTCCATATTCACGTCGGAATGATTCTTCTCGATCAGTTGCACGATCCGGCTCTTTCGTGATCCGCTCTGCAACGCTGGGAAGTTACCTGTCGGGCCGAGGTTGATGTAGTAATAATCGACCAACCGCCGATCGGTAAGTGTGCTGTAAGCCATGTTGAACATGCGCGTCTTATCACCAGACAGGTCGACGCTATGCGGCGGCGTTTGTCCGTGATGGCACTCCGCGCAATAGCGATCCAGCACCGGCTGCACCTGTTTTACGAAATCGATGGGCCCCGCGCCCCAGGGGGGTGGTGTGATGGTGTCAGGTTTTCGTTTGGCCAGGCTGGCCAGCGCTTTGCTGTTATGGTGTGGCGTCTGGAAACGTGATTCATGACAGCCGATACAGCTCTGCGTTTCCCCATCGGTGATCTGCGTTACCGTACCCATTCGCCGGATCTCTTTTCCCGAGGCGTCCAATGCCTGGAAATAGAGTTCTACCCCTGCGGGTACCTTAAAATAGGCCGATCCATCTTCATAGACCGGCACAGTACCGTAGCAATATTTCGCGTAATAGGTAGTGACCCCCATCACGGGATAATGGTCCTGGTAGCGCATGCCTTCGGTGTTGTATTTCTTCGGCAACTGCGACATGATGCGCAGCTCTTTGACATCCCCGCGCTGCACGCCGGCCTCCAATAAACCCTGATAGACATCCTGCACGAAGAAGGCGCCTTCTCCTGCGGGCTGTTCCGGTACTTCACCGGGGATATGATGCGGCAGGGGACGCTGCATCAACGGTACAGGGTTGAAGCAGGAGAGTTTGGGTTCTTCATGGAGCAGGGTTTTAGTGCCCTGTTCGTCCATGAGGTAAAGCCGGTATCGTTTTTCGATATCTTCGTAAGCACCGCCATAGCTCACCAGAAATTGATCCTCGGCAATGGGATAGGGATCGGTGTAGGTCCATTCATGAAAGACATCGCCCGGCCCCCAGGATCGATTTTCTTTATGGTGCCAGGCCTCGCCTACTGTCGGATGATACGGCACCTCCGGAGTGAGCGAGGTCATGGCTGCCGGATTCTCCAATCCCAGGCTGCGATCGATAATTGCAATGCCGCCAATGGGCAGGTGGTGGTGCGCGGACATCACGCAGATCACCTTTTGCGTACCGGGGATTTGTTTGGCGTTGTAGATAGAATTTGGGATGGTAATGGTATTGCCATAATAAAGCTGCACCCGCGATCCGTCCGGGTTAATCGTCCAGAGACCCTGCACGGAAAAGATGTTCTTGTCCTGATATTCCCAGCGCGTAAAGAGGATCGAACCGTCCTGCATCACCCAGGGCGTGACATCGCAGAGTGTGTTATATTCCAGCCGCCGCAGGGTGCCGCCGTCACCGTCCATGATATACAACGCCGCCGCCAGATAATCCTGGCACAGGGAAAACGACTCCACCCGCGTGGAGGTAAATACAATGCGTCCATCCGGGAGATAGACCGGATTGCCGTCATGGTAGGGACCAGTGGTCAATTGCCTGAGCCCGCTGCCGTCCGTGTTGATCTCCCAGATATGGAAGGCATCGCCCGGCTGCGCCTTTCCGGTGACATCCTCCATATACGAAAAGAGCAGTTTCGCGCCGTCATACGAGACGCTCATATCGAAGATAAAGCCCTTTCCCGTTTCGAAAATCGTCTTGTCACTCTTATTTGGGATATAGACGCGGATCGCCGATCCCGCCTGCTTAGGGCGTTGCCCCAGCATGGTCGCGTTGGTGCCCTTGCGGCTATGCGGATGCCGCACCAGGAAAGCTACTGGCGGACAATCGGACACTGGTGCGTCCGGTTGCTGTTTCGTCACCTTACGGGCAATAGACTTCATTATACTATCGGAAGATGCTTCCACCGCACCCGAAATGCCACAGAAAAAAGTAATTACTAATCCTGTCATCGCTATTCGAAGCATGATTTTCTCAAACATATAATGCGTCCTCAGTGTATTCACAGGAGGCATGATACCATGCGTCGGATCAGGAGTCATCCGCAACGATAGCATCAAAGATCAGATATTTCTCTTAAACGTGTCAAAAAGATTATCATAAAGTCCGTTTATTGTATCGACATCAAAGGAAACATACCGGAAAGCTGAAAACAGGATGATGCCTAAATATTCCATAAGTATATCCCTTCTTCTTTTTTGTGTACTCAGCGTATCGGCCTTTTCTGCGACTATCATGGAAACCAGTAATGAAACCATGGGTGGGCTGCGTTATGAAGCATGGTTTGCGCAGGCGCGCGCGGTGGCGGATACGCTGCTGGAAGCAGCGCCTGATCGCTATGGTAAGGTCCATACGCCCCTCTGGGTGGGCATTATCGATCCGGAGACGCATCGTTTGATCGAAGAGAAACCGCCGAACTGGATGACGTATTGGGATGCGGAAGATTATGTCATGACGGCGCACGGCAGTAATCTCTACCGGGATCAAAACATGCTGCGCGCTTTCCTGAGCCTTTCCGATATCACGGGGGATCAGCAGTATCGGGAGGTGGTTCAGACCTACCTTGACTTCTACCTGCGGGAATGCCCCAGTGAAACGACGGGCTTGCTGCCTTGGGGCGAACATATGTCCTACAACTGTGTGCGGGATCGGCTCACCGCGGAGCGGCATGAGATGGAACACAGCCTGCCGGATTGGGAATTATTGTGGTCGGTGAATCCCGAGGCCACGCAACGCGCCATTGAGGCGATCTATCATTATCATATCTACGATAAGGAAGCGTTCTATTATGATCGGCATGGGAATTACTACACCGGTGAATTCGATCCCATGCCGGTGCGCGGCACCTATATTAAGCATTCGGGCCTATACGCCTACAGTTTCCTTTTCCTGTATAACAAAACGGGCGATCCGAAACATCAGGCCTGGGCGCAGGGCATGGCGGATCTCTATTGGAGCCGCCGCGATCCCAAGACCAATCTGGTGCCCGGCTATGTCAGTTCCGGCGGCGTACAGGAAACGACCGGTACCCAGTTGCTGCTCGCTTCGCATCTCCTCGAAGCGGGGATGCAACATCAGGATCACTTTTTTCTGGATCGCGGTCTGGGCATGGTGGATGCCTATCTGAAGTATGGCTATGACCGGGAGAACAATGAATTTACGGGGGGATTGAACATACGCACCGGAGAAGAAGCGCGTCCACCCGCCGAAACACCCTGGCAACCGGGAGAATATGCGGATTTTTACCGGCTCAAAGCGGTCTGGAAAGCCTATGGATATACGGGGGACACGAAATATCTGGAGGTTGTGCTTGCCCGGCTACAGCAGGTGGCGCGGAAATCTATATCAGAAAAGATAGAACCCCACACGGCAGGGAATTGGCTGGAGCTTTATATCAACGCCTTTGAGGCGACGGGCGATATCACGTATTTACGCTATGCGCGCACGTTTATGGCATGGACCCAGGAGCATCTGTTGCGCAATGACATGATTATCGAGTCGGCTGACGGCTATGTCTATCATTCCATGAGCCGTCCCGGCACGTTACTTTCCGCCTGGCTGCGGCTTTATGCGCTGGAACGGGAATTCCCGCTACACTGGCAAGCGCCCGATGCGGTGCGCAGTGACAGCAAAACCCTGCCCCTGGAACTGCGTGGAGAAAATATACAGGTCACCTGGCGTTTCCAGGATGGGCGTGAGGGGCGTAGTCAGGTGGATGCGCAGGAAAGCACGATCGTGCTCCTGACGCTTCCGGAGGATGTCGCACAGGGTCCCGTCACCTTGCGTTTTAAATCTGGAAAAACCGCCGTGGAAGAAACGGAGGTATTGATTGCGAAAAATCCCGATGGTCCGGCATTTAGCGCCTGGGATTATCCGGAATGGGTCGCAAGTGACGAACAGCTGGACGGCAAGGTAAAGGTAGAAGATTCCTCTGGGATCATCCAGGTTCGCTGTCGCTATTTCCAAGGGGAAGGTGAAGAAGCGGTGGTGAATTGTAGATTGCTTGAGGACGATTATTATGCCTTCAGTATTCCAGCGCTCGGTGCTGCCGCCGGGGAAGCCTTCTCATTCACCCTTGAAGCCACTAGCAACCCGGCCTGGCCCATTAACCGGTACGCTAAACCTCAGCAAGTAATCATTGCCCAACGGGATGAAGTTACAATACCAAGGGAGGAGCATGCAGGGAGAACCCGGATCTTCGAAGGCGGATCGTTTCCCGTTCAACTCAGCGTGATGGGCGCTGAAGCGACAGAAGACTCTTATATTCTCTGTGCGCAGGCCACACAAATGCCTCCGGGCATGTTCGATGGCTTGCCGGAAAACCGGTTGTCCCCCTTCTTGCGGATTGAAAATTACGGTACGCTTCCCCTGGAAGTTGGGTTATCTTATGATCCCGAACAAACACTGCACACCTTCGCCCCCAGCATTACGATCTATCACTGGGAGGGAACGGTATGGCAACGTGTGCCGAAGTCCCGAAATGATGCTGGCAGCCATACAATAGCCTTTCCTTGCCCGGAAGACGGTGTCTATGTGGTTGCGGGGGATAGTCGGCTGGTTTGGAAACGCTCCTTCAATGGCGCCCTTTTGTCATCCCCTTCATTGGCGCGAACAGACAACAATGGCGGTCTGGCCATTATCCTGGATACCCGTAAACCCGATGGCATGCTCTATGCCCTGGACACTCAGGGAGAAACTCTTTGGACCTATGATATGGATGATGAACAATCTTTTGCCGCTATCGCGGATTTTGATGGTGATGCGATTGATGAGATCGCGGTGGGCGGACCTACACTCACATTGTTAAACAGCGATGGCTCGTTCCGGTGGGAAGCCGCATTACACGATGCGCTCACCCCGGTCATTGGCGATCTGGAGGGCGACGGCGATCTGGAGGTCGTAGCGGCCTCGTCGGCAGGTCCCATCGCGGCCTTCACGGGAAAGGGTGAGAAACTCTGGGAGACCACGGTCGAAGCAGGTTGGCGCCCCCATCCCGGGCTGGGCAATCTGGATGATACCCCAGGTCTGGAAGTACTCTTCGGCAAGGCAGGATATTATTATGCCTTCGACGGGGAAACAGGCGATACGCTCTGGAAAACATCGGTTGAAGGAGAAGTCTTGAATGCGCCTGCAGTGGCGGATATCGATGAGGACGGCAGGGATGAAGTGGTCTTTTTTTCCCGGACGGATGAAAAGGGGACTTTATATGCCCTCGACGATGACGGCACTATCCTATGGAGTGTCCCCACCAACCGTAACTCCGATTGGAGTCCGGTAATTTGTGATTTTGACGGAACAGGGGCGTTGCGTATCATTGCGCAAGAACCCAGCGCGGAACAAATCGGCATCTATAGTGCCCAAGGAGAACGACTTCGTGTCATCAGTACACCAGGGCGTATCATGCACACGCCGGTCATTACGGATTTCAACGGAGACGGAAAGCTGGATCTGTTGAATGCCTTTGACATTGCCATGCAAGTACGCGCCTATGGTAATGACGGGAAGATCCTGTGGGCCTATACCCCGGAAAGCCTGACGATGGACGGGGCGAAAATCAAGGGTAATGGCACGATGTTGGTGGCCGACCTCGATGGGGATGGTTATCTGGAAGTGGTCGGTGGCGATGATCTGACCTGGCTGCAACTGTTTAAAACCGATACACGGTGTGAACCCTGGACGGTGGTATCCGGGCAATTCCAGGGGGATGCGCAACATAGTGGTTACTACAGATCGTCAGCGAACTAAGATCCGAATAGACAAGAACTTAGCAGGTTTTGCTTTTTTCGTATTATTAAATAAATACTTGCTTTAAAGTAGACTTTTAAGGTACTATATCCGATGTATCTATTTGCTTAGGTTACAGGTGCGCGTTTGTTGCGCTCGAGATGCCGGTATTATGGGGCGTCTGATGGTTCTTTTTGGTAGCGAATATAGCGGTATGTTGCCGTGCGTAGGCTGCCTCGGGCATCTGTAACATCGGAGTCGATCCTTTTCGTCATGGGATGACTTACGACAATCACGAATATGGCGAGTTAAGGAAAAAGAGCATGAATATCTATGCCGGTAACCTTTCGTACCAAATGACTGAAGATGAATTACGTGAGGCTTTTGAAGCCTACGGTGCCGTGGATTCCGCGCGCATCATTACTGACCGCGACACT
>Ga0255375_10037_pt1 | contig 20927 bp, 22 predicted proteins | sample ANMaggSeSYBR01H3_FD_182090 | JGI IMG/M metagenome (GOLD analysis project Ga0255375, IMG submission 182090) | Sediment cell enrichment communities from methane seep in Santa Monica Basin, California, United Staets - ANME aggregate JGI... | ecosystem: Environmental > Aquatic > Marine > Cold seeps >... | reverse complement strand
GATACTAAGTAGCAGCAAGATTTTAACCTCCGTTATAATTATCCTGATTCCGTTTTTGGACGCATTTGTAACAGTCTTGAGACGATTGTTACAAGGTAAAAGCCCCTTAAAGGGCGATAGGGGCCATTTACACCATATTTTGTTAGATAGGGGTTGGAACGTGAGGAAAATAGCCGTGTTTTACTGGATAACTACCGCGTTTTTTGGAGGTTTAGGCTATTTAACAGCAGAGAAGTTGACGTTACAAATGGGGCTTACTTTAGTGGGCGTGGTGGCTTTTGTGCTTGTGGTGTTGAATTTAAGGTTCAAAAAAGAGATAATAGCGCCAGATAACCCCTTGCCTGAAAATCCCCTGCTTGAAAATCCTCTGCCTAAAAATTAAAGTTAATATTTTTTTAATATTGCACGTGTAGATATAACTATCGTAGTAGTATGAGGGTATTGTTTGTAGACAATGATGCTCAATCTGCCGTTGATATGTGCAGCGAACTCAACAAGCACTATCTATTAGATACGGCCCACAACGGCGAAGAGGGCACTTACCTTTCCCAAGTTAATGATTATGCGGCTATTGTCATAGAATCTGATTTATCCGACATGGAAAATACAAAGTTGTGTAAGATGGCTAGAGAAGAAGATGAGGAGATTCCTATTGTGGTTTTGTTGGATGAAGATAATTTAGAGTGTAAGTTAGATTCTTTGGATTGCGGGGCGGACGTGGTTTTGACTAAACCCATTAGTTCTGATGAACTCACTGCTTATTTAAGAAATTTAATTAAAAAGGCTAACGGTTCTAATGGGAGTAGCGCTGTGTTGGAGATTGGGGATTTGAGATTGGACTTGGTTAGTAAAGAGGTTTTTCGAGGAGAGGTGGGAATTGTGTTGACCAGAAAAGAATATGAGTTGTTGGAATGTTTAATGTTGAATAAAGGTAGGGTTGTTTCTAAGGAAAGATTATTGGAGCAAGCCTGGGAACACGGATTTGAAACTTTTTCGAATACTTTGGAGGTTCACATCAAAAGTTTAAGGGATAAGGTGGATAGGCCTTTTGAAAAGAAGTTGATTAAGACTGTTTATGGGTTTGGTTATAAATTGAGTGTGTAGAAATGTGTTGTCCCAAGCTTGGAGTTTTTAGTTTCCTCGCTTGGGACGTTTTGTTACGGTTTTTTTATTCTTGCTGTGGGGGCTCAAACACTGCAATGGATGGCGAAAACAAAGCATAGGCGTCTAAACCCTTTGTTGTAACAATGTTTTTTATGGGGGATAACTTAATCCTTACTACAAAATAACGATTGTCGAAAACCAACTCAACACCTTCTGCTATCTGCCACGATTTATCAGGTTTGAAATCGGTTGCAGCTTTATGAAGTTGAATGCTTTCATCGAATAGCCATATATCAAAACATTCATACTCTTCTCCGATGTTTTTTGCCACTATAATTCCAGCAAACCACTCTCCTCGTACGCTCATAAGGTTCTCCTCTATTAATTTTAACTCGGACCACTCGTAAATTTCAGAAGTAATGCTGTCTGAAAATCTTCGTTTGGGGATTCACTTATGCAATCCGCCCCTAAATTTATTATATAACCACCACAAGCACGCCCCCGATAGTTAACTTGAAGAAGAAGGCCGTCGCAGTTAAAGAAATCTCCTGCTTTTACCTCTCTTTCTAAAGCAACCAAGACTGCCCTACCCCTTCTTTCATTTTCACGTAGATCCATATATTGCAGTATGGCAACATCAGCATAGAGCTTATCGATAACTGTCATTTTTCTCTCCCTTTTCATTTAGATTATATTAACGCGTATTATAGCATTATTTTAAAAAAGCGTTTTTAAAAGACTGTTTATGGGTTTGGGTATAAGTTGACTAATTAAAAAAGATGTCCCAAGGTTGGCGTTGATAGCTGCCACGCTTGGGACAAAATTTATTTTTATACTAAAACTGCCTCTGGTAATTCAGGACTACATTTAGCTGGTAATTTAGAAATACGTTTAGCTTTGGCCTTACCACCAAACGAAGCATAACAGAAGTAGATCTTGCCCTGAAACTCAAAATACATGCCCACACGAAATCCCCCGTTGATTTTGACTGAGTGTTCTTCCTTATTACCGTTTCCATCTATTAAGGTTAAAAAAATCCCCTCGTTACGGTTTTTACTATCTGCCCTCATGAAACACCCTCCTTTATACAAGAATACCGTTTATTATTATGGGCATTATAGCATTTGCTACCAAATTAATACCAGATTATACTTAACCCAATGATAGGAACACTTTATCAAATAACTAGAACGGCTAGACCTAGACAATGGCTAAAAAACCTTAGTCTTTTTGCGGCGCCTTTATTTGCGGGTGTATTATTTAAACCAGAGATACTTTTTGTTGCCATACAAGCTTTCTTAGCCTTCTGTGCTATTTCTTCAGCCGCTTATTTTATAAACGACATCGTAGACGCGCCTAAAGATAAGCTCCACCCAATCAAGAAAAATCGACCCATTGCTTCAGGAAAATTATCTGAGAAAACAGCTTGGTTCATTGCTTTCGCTCTAATTTTTGGCTCAATAACGTTTTCAATCTACTCAATAGGCACTTTTTACGCTTTTGCCTTGATTTCCTACATCTTAATCCAGTTTGTCTACACACTTTACATAAAAAACATCATAATCTTGGATTCTTTAACCATAGCTACACTTTTTGTTATTCGAGTATTTGCCGGCGGTTTTGCCACAGAAACCTCAGTTTCTTCCTGGATGACATTAGCAGTAATTGGGCTTTCTTTACTTTTGGCTTTTGGTAAAAGACGTTCTGAAAAAACTTTAGTGGCCAAATATATAGGAAAAGAAACTGGGGAAACCAGAGCAACCCTAAAACATTACCCAGATAATTTGCTAGACAGCATGATTTCCATGTCGGCTACATATTCGATTATTACATATTCATTATTTGTGTTTTATATTTCACCAGAAACTTTTTCTAGGACTTTGATGCCGTTTTTACCTTCGATAGTAAGAAGTCCAAAATGGATGATGCTTACAATTCCCCTTGTGATTTATAGTGTGGGTAGGTATCTCTATGTTATTTATGAAAAGCATGAAGGCGAATCTCCAGCAAGGGTACTTCTTTCAGATTATCCGCTGTTGGCGTCAGTAGTTTTGTGGGCCGCGTTTATTGTTGGGGTTTTATATTTAATGCCTTTATTTTTTGTTTAATTTGAAGGACTTACAGATATTCTTTCCACAAGCGTTGTTAAAAAGTAATAGGGTTCTGGGACATTTTCAATAGGACAAAGGAACATAATTTTTTTTCCCGTTTTCATAACAAACGTAATGTTGTGAGCTCCACCGCCTCCAACTGATGCAGGATTTCCTACTTTCTTTTTATACTCAACAGCACCGTTGGCGTATTCAAAGGGGTTGAAGAACATAAAAAAACTTTCAACCTCGTCAAATAATACTTCCACACGCTTGTTTAAAGGTTTTCTAACAAAAACTATACCGTTGTTATTTATGGTAAGACGTTTGGGATAAAGAACCTTCTCAGTACTTAGATCAAGAATCCCCGGTTTAAGGGTCCCATTTAGTATATTTGCATATTCTTGTTTTACTGTTTCGCTGAGGTCAGTTTCTGAAAGAATGGGTAGTTCCATACGTTCAGATAGGTCTTTTTTAAATATCTCAACCTTCTCTTTTGTTAAACGAAAGGGGTGGGTTGGTATAGAGGTTCCGTCTTTATAAAATAGTATAAGTGATATTACGGATGATTCCATTGAATAGGTTACATATGCAATGTGCATAAGATTGTTTAGAGAGTAGGACAGTTTTTTTCCATATTTCTCAAGTAAAGCACCTCTAAAACCTAATAATGTAAGCTCATCGCCAACTATTTGAATCTTTCTTTTTTTATGTTCTAGTATGTAGTCTGATTGATTATCCATAAGCTATATTATTAGTTGCTAATTTCAACAACATTTAGTACATCTCCTGTTTCACTCTCAGGATACATTTCCCTCATGACTTTTGTCTCATCCTCTTTTATGTAGTTAAGTTCTTCTATGGTTCTTACATCTTGTTCAGATAAAACGTCAGTTCCAGAACCAGACTTACCCAATCGCACTAGAGAAAAAGAACTAATAGGTAAAGCAATAATCGCCCACAAAAGTCCCAACATCATAGCATTTACAATAACTTTTCCTACTTTATCAATTTTTTTATGATTCATTTTCAATTTCCTCTTTATAACCCTCGTCAATTTCGTCCAATTCATTTTCTATATCTAGTATAAGCAATAAGGTGGCAATTGCGCAAAAGGAACCCGAAACTATGGTAACCCAGCTATAAATAACGCCAAAAATCCCTAAAATTACTGCCACGATTGTTATCAAGTACAGATAAACTAGCCAGATCACACCTTGTGAATAAAGCTCAAACGAATTTTGAATTAAAGTAGTCATTTTGTGATGAAAAAGTTTTGTAGTTAGTTTTGGGCTAATGTGGGTGTCGTGAAAATATAAAGCCTTGGCCAAGATATAAATAAGACCTAAGCCTAGAATTACCACCATGGCCAGTGTAGAATACGAATTCACTTTAACGTAGTTGTTGGGATCGTGAAAAATGAAGCCCTTTGCGGAAAAGGTAAATTTAGCTCCAATGAAGTAACTTACTAAAATCACAGAAGCCAACCTTGTGCATAATAAAAGTATGGCAGGTACGATCGCTTGGTCTATTAGCCTGATTAAAGTTCTTGATATCATAGGCAGGTATAATAATAATATCATGAACAACAAAGTTAAAGTTATATTGGACAAAATTATTTTGTGGCTTTTTTTTGAGTTTGGGATTCTTCACACCCATTATTTTCACAAGTAGCACAGCAGAATTTTATGAATTCCCAAAAATGTTTTTTGTTTACTTTGTTGGGAGTACTTTGTTGGCAGTTTTTTTGACTTCTCGAATTTTGTTCGGCGGTAAAAAGTTAATGCTACCTGATTGGCGGGTTTTAGGGTTTCTTGGTTTGATATTTTTGTCGACTATTTTTTCTAGTCATTTTTACACTTCTATCTGGGGTTATTATTCAAGATTTAATGGTGGGCTAGTGTCCTATTTGGTATTTTTTGGAATTTATTTTGTGGGAATTAATTTTTTGGACCAAGGTAAAAAGAAAAAAGTTATTAACGCAGTTTGTTTGAGTCTATTTCCCATTTCCCTTTACGGTATTTTCCAGATTTCTGAGTATGATAGGATTTTTTCTACGTTAGGTCAGCCAAACTGGTTGGCTTCATATATCGTTTTTGTGCTACCTGTCGTTGTTGGCCTGGCTGTAAGGGAAAAAGAGGATTTGAAGAGGTACTTTTGGATGGCTACAGCGGGTTTTGCGCTTGTGAATCTGTGGTTTGCAAGTTCTTTGTCTGGGGTGCTGGGTTTGGTGGCTAGCTTTTTGTATTTGGCTGTAGTTTTTAGGAAAAAAGTTTTTAATAAGTGGACTTTGGTTGGGTTATTGGTGTTTTTACTTTTCGGCGCTATGAACCTTTCTTTTTTCAAGGATCGAATGTCAGACGCTCTTGTTTTTAGCACCGATCCCGAAAGTTACAAAGTGTCTGATCCCGGTTTGATTAGGGCGGGTCTTTGGGAGGGGAGTTTAAATATGTCCGTAGCAAATCCAAAGAATTTGTTGTTAGGCGTTGGCCCAGAAACCTTTCCTTACGAGTTCCCATTTTTTAGAGAGGGTTTTTTAAATTATTCTAGTGAATGGAATTTTATTTTAAATAAACCGCACAATTATTACCTAGAAATTTTAGTTGAGACAGGTGCTTTGGCTCTGATTTTTTACTTTTTGATAATGTTTAAGACTTTCAAGCACAAAAACAAATTTATGGTGGCAGGTTTAGTGGGATTTTACGCCACAAACTTCTTTGGTTGGCCCACGGTTTACACCAGCTTACTTTTCTGGCTTTGGCTTTCTTTTATGAGAATCAATTCTACTGAAAATACTTCTCCATAAGATATAATTTAGATAATGAAAAAGGCGTTATTGCTATTTTTAACTTTAGGAATTTACCTCTATTTAATGGGTAGATTTTTCAATACATATATTGCGGATATATATTTTGCTAGTTCTAAAAATTTACTAAGCGAAGGCCAAATTAAAAAATCAGCCGACCACATTATAAAAGCCGTAAGATTTAACAAAAACGAGCCTGCTTACAGACGACAAAAAGCCAAAGTTTTGTTAGCGACTTTAGTCTGGCAAGACGAAGAAGAAATCAAAGACAAAGTGCTCAAAGAATTAAAGGTAGCACAAGAACTCAACCCAAAGAATTTAGCCACACTAAGAAACGTGATTCCTCTTTACTATCTATTATCGATAAAAGATGTGAAAAAACCAAACGGTACAGAAAACATCGATTCAGAATATATTTCAGAAACAAGAAATTATTTTACTATGTTAAAAAACGCTTATCCAAACGATTTGGGCGTATTTGCGGACATCGCGGAGTATGAAAAAAAGTTGGGGTTAATTAATGACTATAATTACACATACGAGCAAGCTATGGAAATGAGACCGGATATAGTTGATTGGTATGGGGCGTTTAAGTAGATAGATTAAGCAGTTCCGTCAGTATCTACAGTTCCGTCAGTGTCTATTGTTCCATCAGTTTCAATTGGTTCTTCTACCACTGTTTCTTCGGATAAAACCTCTTCCACCACTACATTTTCTGTATAGGTTTTGGAAACCCAACCCTCGACTGTGTCAGAGACTTTAATTCTGACCCACTCCACGCCATCTTCTAATAAAACATATTCAGTACCCACATCAACTTTGGCAATTTCAGCAGCGCTTGTACTAGGTTCGGCCCTGACTCTTAACCAACCAAGTCCTGTGGGAAGAATCTTTACTTTTGCCTCAGAATCATCGATTTGTGGCACAGCTTTCACATTTTTCAAAGCTTCTTTAGCCATTTCGGTTAAACCAGTACCGTCTGAAATTCGTCCCAAAAAAGCACCCTTCTCAACATTCTCAAAACCATCAAAATTTACAGGATCTACAACCAAATCACCGTGCGCATCAAAAATGTTCCCTTTGTAATCCACGTAATAATCAAAAATCAATTCTTTGTTCATACCAACGCCCTCAATATTAATCCCTCTAGTTTGATTCCAATAAATTAGCGCTTTTACCCAAGTTCCTGTGTCTGAAACTACCTCATTATTATCTGAGGAAACATCAAATAAACCGTCAGAACCTTCAAACTGGCTGACTCTTGAGGGCACAGGCATGGGGAATAATTTTACAGAAATATTAGATGTGTAGCCCTTTTGAATTCTAACCCTATCTTTTTGAGGTTCGTAGCCCACACTTTCTACTTTGATGTCATAATCACCTTCGGTTAGTTTACTAGAGGTATAAGGGGTTTTGCCGATTTCAGTATTATCTATGTAAACGGAAGCTCCGGGTGGATCAGAAATTATTCTAAGTACAACTTCTGAGGTGCTTTCGTCAAACCACAAATCTCGTCCTGCGGAAAATAGATCAGAAACTCCTAGGTCCCTGAAAATTCCTACTTTATGAATGTATTTGTCTGTGTTCGATAAAAATTTTATAGTGGTTTCATAAAGTCTGTCAGAAGATTTTAAAGTGACTTTGTTGGTGCCAGGTTTTATTTCATCGGATTCTACAGGAGTTACACCCAAATTCTCATTATCGACAAAAACATCTGCTCGACCATAAGCTACATCTACCGCAATGGCAGATTTACCGCCCATATTTTTTAAAGCTGTATAAATAACTTTTCCAAAGAAAATAAGTAGGAATACAACTAGGATTGCGGTAAGAAATATTAGTATATTCGAATATTTAGGCCTTCTTGACCGTCTTTCAACGGCCTGTAATGTTGAAATTGACATATAATTTATGTTGGACAGGAATGTACATAGGTAAATTATCATGTAAATGATAAAATATCAATTGCGTTTTTGTTATTATGATAGGGTAGGAAGCCAAATTCATGTGGCGCAGTGGCGAAGTGGAAACGCTGGGGTCTGCAAAACCTCGATGCGCGGGTTCGATTCCCGCCTGCGCCTCCATAAAGATGATGGAGATAAGGTTTTTATATGATGAAATCAAGTGAAATCTTGGACAAATATTTAAAGTTTTTTGAGGAAAAAGGGCATAAACAAATCCCAAATGTATCTTTAGTGCCTGAGAATGACCCTACTTTATTGTATGTTAATTCCGGCATGTTCCCTTTGGTACCTTATTTATCAGGAGCAGAACACCCCCAAGGTAAGAGAATTATGAATGTGCAAAGATGTTTGAGATTCTTTGAGGATTTAGAAAATGTGGGAGAGACAAATAGGCATACAACGGCTTTTCACATGTTGGGAAATTGGAGTTTAGGCGATTATTTTAAGAAGGAACAGTTGGAGTGGTTTTACGAATTTTTGGTGGATGAGTTGGGTTTGGATATAAATAGAATCTACGCTTCTGTATTTGCGGGGGATAAAGACGCGCCAAAAGATGAGGTTTCTGTAGAGGTTATTAAAGAGATTTTTGGAAAATATGGGGTTGAGGCAGTTGAGGAGAAAAGAATTTTTGCTTATGGAAAAGAAGACAACTGGTGGCAACGAGGAAACGCGGTAGGTGAGTTGGGTGGCCCTGATAGTGAGGTTTTTTATTATATTGGAGATGATGGAGATGGTTTAGGTAAGAATCCGGCTGAGTTCCAAGACGAGTTTTTAGAGATTGGAAATTCTGTTTTCATGCAGTATATAAAAAGTGAGAGTGGTTGGGATGAGTTACCCCAGAAAAATGTAGATTTTGGGGGCGGTTTGGAAAGAATGGCTATGGTGGTTCAAGGAAAGAAAGATATTTATTTAACTGACAATTTTTATCCTATTATCGAAAAGCTAGTTGAGTTGAGTGGTAAAGAGTATGTTAGTGCTGGTACTGAGGTGCAAAAATCTATGAGAGTTGTTGCCGATCATATGAGAGCAGCTACATTTTTGGCCATGGATGGGGTAGTGCCCAGTAATAAGGACCAAGGTTATATTTTGCGAAGACTGTTGAGATTGGTGGTTAGGGCTGGAAGAGGTTTAGGTCTGGAAAAAGATATTTCTGTAAGTTTAGTTCCCGTGGTGGCAAGTGCATTTTTATGGATTTACCCAGATTTGGAAAAGATGAAGGGGGAAATACAAGAAACATTTAAAGAAGAAGAGGAGAAGTTTAGAGAAACAATTAAACGCGCAATTCCGGTTAGAGAAAAGGAAATTTTAAAAGGTGTGGATTTTGCAAGCGACAATGCCACTAACATTACGACATCGCTATCTAGCTGTGCAACCGTAAGTTGTTTAAGTCACGGTTACCCAATTGAGATGGCTTTGGAAGATGACAAGGAGAGGTACAAAGATTTGAATGAAGATTTATATCTAAAACTGCACGAGAAAAAGTTGAGAGAACACCAAGAACTTTCCAGAGCAGGAGCGGAAGATAAATTTAAAGGCGGTTTGGCTGATCATTCGGATGAAGTCTTGAGATATCACACCGCTACACATCTTTTACACCACGCATTAAGGCAGGTTTTGGGAGAACAAATTCGGCAACACGGCAGTAACATTACTGGAGAAAGACTAAGATTTGATTTTAATCACGCAGAAAAACTTACAGATGACCAAACAAAAGAAATCGAAAAAATAATTAATGAAAACATTAAAAAGGCACTTCCTGTTAAATTTGAAATAATGCCTAAAGAAAAAGCTTTGGAAACCGGAGCACTCCACGCTTTTAATGAAAAATATGGAGATAGTGTAAAAGTTTATTATATTGGCGAAGATTTGGATTCAGCAATTAGTAAAGAATTTTGTGGTGGTCCTCATGTAGAGAATACTTCTAAGATTAGTCCCGTTGAGATTTTTAAACAAAAAAATATTGGAAAAGGAATGTTAAGAGTATATTTAAGAAGTGTATGAGTGAAGTTGCAGATTTTTAATTAATTACTTTACTTACTAAATTCAGAAGTTATCTCACCTGTACAAATATCAATCTTGTACCAGTTATAGGTGGCGTAGTGGTCTGAGTGGACCTCAGTTACTTGCATTATATGATTTTTATCATTTATCGAATCATATTTAACAATAGTTTCTTGATCTAAGTCCTCCATTTTAATTAACCATTCTTTTACCTCTGGATAGTTTGTAGTTAGTTCAATAGCCTCTTGTTTTGTTATGTTTTTACATGTTTTTTTATTTAAAACAGGTTTTAGATAAGAAATTAAAGCAAACAGTATTATTAGAAAAAGAAAGAAAAGAACTAGTTTTATATACCAATGTTTCACGTTTAAATAGTAGCATAGGTGCTAAGTTAAGAAATATTGGTTATTTAGTATTGAGAGCCCACCTAAGGTTTGAATAGGTTTGGTTTACTCCAACGATATTATTTGAAGTCCGTGTTTTTGAACTTCTTCTTTAGGCCAAAAAAGATTATCAAGTTTGAATTTAGCTACGTAAGTAACTTTTTTTGAAATTTCTCTTCCCGTATAACTTTTTAATTTAGGATTCCATTCTCTTAATAGTACTGTATCTCCTTCATTACACTCCCAATCAGATAGTCTTAGCTCAAAGTTTTTTTGCCATCAATTACTACTTGAAAATATTCAGGCCAAGTTTTCTTTTCGATAACCATGAATATATTTTAGCCTAAGGAGATTGTTAATAAAAGTAAAAGACACCCGCCCTTTTTTGAGAAGGTGTCTTCATTTCTTTTTCTCACATTTTCTTACAGTCTCGATCCTTTTTTCGAAGAAGTTTAATTTTGTCGGCGTCAACTAGTGTCAGTACGATTACTGTAAGTATTGTAAGCAACAGACCTGTAAAAAAGTATATTGCTAAGACTGTAAGTGCTATTCTCCACGCTAAGGACTGTTCTGTAGAAGTAAGGACAGTTACAACAGATTGACTCATTGTGAATAGCATAAACAATAGAATCCAATACCAAACTGGTGTCCTTTTTATCCCATCACGAATTTTTCCAATTGATTCAGTTATGCTTCGCATCTCCCAACCTCCTTTTAGTTAGCGTGTTATATAAGAATTAGTATTCACACATTTTGTTAAGGTTATTGTACTACAGTTTAAGTTTGGTTCGGGAAATCTTTTGTAATAGAGTGTGTTCCTAGTCCTTACCACAGCGTAAAGTACTATAGGACTTACTAGGTGTCGGAGAGTCTTGACACTTCAACCCCTCTGGTGCTATCTTACCCACGCACTGTTTTTGTATTAAGTTGTACTAACAGGAAAAAATATGGCAAAAATAAAACCATTATTCGATAACGTATTAATCGAACCATTAGAAAAAGAAACTACCTTACCATCCGGTATTGTCATCCCAGATTCAGCCAAAGAAAAGCCTCAAGAGGGTAAAATTGTGGCTGTTGGAAGTGGTGGAACAGACGCTGAAGGTAAAAAGATTGAGATGATAGTTAAAAAGGGTGACATTGTATTGTATAAAAAGTGGGGTGGAACAGACGTTAAACTTGAAGGTAAAGAACTACTCTTAGTTAAACAAGAGGACATTTTAGCAATTTTAGAAGAATAAATTAATTAAAAAGGAAATTTAAAGGATTATTATATGGCAAAACAAATAATATATGGCGAAGAAGCCAGAAAAAAATTAAAAGACGGGGTTGATGCTTTAAACAAAGCCGTTGCAACTACATTAGGAGCTAAAGGAAGAAACGTAGCTTTAGATAAAAGCTGGGGAGCTCCTCAAGTTGTAAACGATGGTGTGACCGTCGCAAGAGAAATCGAGCTAGAAGATAAATTTGAAAACATGGGAGCACAAATTGTTAAAGAGGCTGCTAGCAAAACAAACGAAGCCGCAGGTGACGGAACTACCACAGCTGTAGTATTAGCCCAGGCCCTAGTTGAAAGTGGACTAAAAAACATTAGTGCAGGCGCAAATCCCATGATTATTAGAAAAGGTTTGGAAAAAGCATCGGCTACCGTAATCGATGAAATCAAAAAAATCTCAAAAGATATAACTTCAAAAGAAGAAAGAGCTCAAATTGCTTCAAACTCCGCGCAAGATAAAGGCGTCGGCGATTTAATCGCTGAAACCATGGAAAAAGTTGGCGACAACGGAGTAATTACAGTAGAAGAAGGAAAAGGTTTTGGAATAGAGTTGGAATACAAAGAAGGTATGCAGTTTGATAAAGGTTATGCCTCTCCATATTTTGTGACTAACCCAGAAAAAATGGAAGCTGAAATTGAAGAGCCTTATATTTTAGTAACCGACCAAAAAGTTTCTAATTTACAGGAACTTTTGCCCATGTTGGAGGAATTTGTGAAAGTTTCTAAGAATTTGGTGATTATTTCTGAAGATATTGACGGCGAAGCTTTGGCCACTTTAGTGGTTAACAAGCTGAGAGGAACTTTTAATGTTTTGGCTATCAAAGCACCCGGTTTTGGTGACAGAAGAAAGGCTATGTTGGAAGATATAGCTGTTTTAACTGGAGCTACCATGATCAGTGAGGATATGGGCAGAAAACTTGATTCAGTCAAGGTTGACGATTTAGGAAGAGCTGACAGAGTTTCCTCGGATAAAGACAACACCATTATTGTTGGCGGTAAGGGCGACGAGAAACAAATTAGAGCTAGGGTCGATCAAATCCAAACTCAGATGGATAATTCCTCTTCAGACTATGATGGCGAAAAGTTGCAGGAAAGATTAGCTAAATTAACTGGTGGTGTAGCTGTGATTGGGGTTGGTGGTGCCACGGAATCAGAAATGAAAGAGAAAAAATTGAGGGTTGAAGACGCAGTTAACGCCACAAAAGCAGCTGTTGAAGAAGGCGTTGTTCCTGGTGGCGGTATTGCTTATCTAAGAGCCAGAGAAGTTATAAGTGGTTTAGGTCTTGAGGACGACGAAGAAACCGGAGCCAACATTTTGTTTGAGGCTTTAGAAAAACCAACTAGGATTATCGTGGAAAATGCTGGAGCAGATTCAGGTAAGGTTATGGCCGAATTAGAGGCTAAAACAGCGGCAGATAAAAATCCTAATATAGGGTTAAATGTGGTAAGCATGAGCTATGTAGACATGATTAAGGATGGAATTATAGATCCTGCTAAGGTAACAAGAAGTGCTTTGCAAAACGCGGTTTCTGCAGCCACCATGGTTTTAATTACAGAATGCTTGGTAACTGATATTCCAGAAGAAAAACCAGCAGGTCCTGCAATGCCAGCAGGAGGTATGGGCGGTATGGGTGGAATGCCTGGGATGATGTGAGGTTAGCGTAAGTTTAACAAGACAACGAATAAAACCCCGCTTAAGGCGGGGTTTTTGATTATTATAATTACTATTGATATAATATCCAGGAAATTATACAAATACACAAAAAGGAGACTTGAAAATGGCGCGGATAGTAATGCATGGGTTTTTGATGTTAGAAGATAAGAAACAGGATAAGAAAGAGCTTGCTTTTAGAGAGGTTCCAATACACGATATTGAAATCATACTAGCTATTGATTATGAGGAGGCTAAGTGGGTTGTGAAAGGATGGTTTGGTCGTAACCAGAAGTTTGAGGATTTGGGGGAAAATAGGTTCTCGCTTGATGGTATTGAGTATCTCTTGAGGACGATACGTACCGTTACTACAGGAATGGTTAAGAATGTTTCGCCAATTGATTAGAGGAAATTAAAAGACATAGTAAAGGAGAAAAAGGAGGTGGGTGATGCCACTTATTTTCAGATATGAGCGAGCTGGTGTGATGGTAGAGGGTGCGGGTGATATAGAAGTCGACACACCGTCAAACGGTATCACGGTTAACAGCAATACAAATGTCGTCGACTTTTCGTCCGAAGTTCTTATGAACATTAAGATTCTTGCGGATGACCAATTACGCCTTCGTAGTACAATAGCTTTACTGGGTACACAAATCAAACTTGTACAAGGAAGTGTTGTTAGGTGTATTATTCTTCCTGAAGATGGGAAACTGGTAGTTTCTTTAGGTGTACCCTGGGAGGAGCCCATTAAAAAGGGATATACCATTGCTGCAGAAGTGGATGGGACCAAGTTTACAGGCAATGCCCGTGTGGTAAAGGATACCCACAAAGAAAGAGCATTTTTTGATAATAATGCTTATTTCCCCAATTGGGATCTTTTCATCTCAGTTTTTGAAAAAAAGAAAAACAAAAAGTAAAAAAGGTCAAAAACTAATAAACCGTCGCAGGATTTTGAGAAGAATATTTTCTCATTCCTCGGCGGTTTTTTATTTAAATCTTTATATACCACTCAACCGCTCTTTATACTCGCTCAAAATCCCACTTGTGTGATCATTTTTATTAAAATGGATTAAATGCTTTGTGGTAATCTCTGTAGTTTTTTTACTTTTCATGTAGTTTAGCTGCGCTTTTCTCACCAAATTTTCTATTCCATCAACAATTTTGCTTTTATTTAAAAACCTACCCACGTGTTTTTTAGGAAACTCAATTTTGTAATTATAAAAATGCTTCAAAGCCCATGAATTTTCGTCTAAACACTTTAAGTAAGTATTGTCCCTGTCATATAAAGGGTGCATGCTAAGAAACTCCCTGGCAATATAGATATTTTGTTTGGCTTTGCCCCATTTCATGGCTGATTCGTCCACAAAAAGGTTACAACAAAACTTTCTTTTATCTCTTTTTCCATGTCCGTACTTCCCAATAATTTTCAAAATGAAATATGTAAAAAACCTTGTTAACCACACCCTATTTTTTTCAGTGACAATCATAATATCAATGTCATCGTCTTTGGCGGCGTTTCTTGCGGCCACCGCTCCCGTAACGGTAATCATTTTAATCCACGGAATATTTTTCAACAAATTTACACCCAACACAGTTTCTTTCATAAGATCTTTGGAATATTTACTTCTTAGCTTCCAACTTACCGGTCTCATGCCAGGTAAATAATATTTCCCATTTTTTGCTTTTATTTTTTTGCTTTTAACTAATCTCCTCAAAGATTTATGAAAAAAGTCGTATTCATAGTTTTTTCTCGTAATGAGAAATGTGTAAAGTTGATAAATACTTACGGGGTAATTAAAAACGGAGCTGTAAGCCAGAGTTCTTTTTATGGCTCTGTCACAAGCTTTCTCTTTGGCACGGGGTCTTGGATTTTCGCTAGATTTTTCAGAAACCATTACTATCTAAAGCCTCGTTTACTAATGCATCTGCCTTTTTGTTTTTGTGGCGTTTTACATGTATAAACTCTAATTTATCGAAAACTTTTCTAAAATTTGCCGCCTCTATATAAAATTTCTTTAAGTTAGAACTTTTTACTCTGTACTCGCCGTTAATTTGTTTGGTTATAAGTTCGCTATCTATATAAACTTTAAGATCATTAAAACCTTTTTTTTGTGCTAGCTTCAAACCCGCAATCAAAGCTGAATACTCAGCCTCATTATTAGTGCATTTCCCTATATATTTTGAAAGCTCGTAGATGGTTTCTCCTTTTTCGTTTTCGATGACCACGCCAATAGCCCCGGGACCGGGATTACCCCTAGATCCCCCATCTGTAAAGAGTGAATAAGTCATTTTTTTCTTCTTTTTGGAAAATAATTTTTTAATACTAAACATCCGGTAGAAACTAGTAGCCCCAAACCCGCACCCACAAGTGCGCAAACCGCCATGTTTTTGTAGGATTCTTTAACGATAGGTTCCGCCGAAATCTTAATTAAACCCACAAAAGGATCATTTTGTCTGCTAATACCATTCATGGTAGAGATTGTCGAATCAGCTACAGCTCTCCATAATTCTTCAGCCTTTTCTGGAGATTTTTCTTTTACCACCAGCCCCACTAACTGAGGCCCGGATTTTACCGTTTTGATTTTTTTCTCATATTTTCTTAATGTAGCCTCATTTATCTTAATTTCCAGGCTTTTTAAAGCAACTGCCCTTATATCCTCGCTTTCAATGAGGGCTATTATGGAGTTTGTGTAGGACATAGCTGCTTGTTGGCCGTAATAACCTTCGTAAGTGAAATGATTTTCGGAGTAAGGGTAGGTTGACCTTCTAATAAACAAAGACCCACTAGCGCAATATTTGGTTGGAAGCAAGAAATACGTGGCCACGCCAAGCAATCCAGCTAAAATGGTCGAAAAAACAACCATCCTCAAATTTGATTTAAAAAAGTTAATTATCTCTTTAAGTTCCATACAAGGAGATTCTACCATAGCCGTAAGCTTTTGTTGGAAGTATTTCACACCCTTTCATCTTGTAAAAGTGTGTATTTAAAAATATACTTAACATAGGAAGGAACGAGCAAAAAACAGGTTCCAGACTGCCCAACATGCAAAATAAAAACAAAATTAGAAAATCTGCCTTGGCCCCCACTATATTAATTGCTGGAGGAGCGGGATTTGTGGGTTCGCACCTAGCTGAAATCTTATTAAAAAGAGAAGCTCGTGTCATCATACTGGATAATTTTTCCACTGGAAAAGATATATACATCAACCACCTACTCCAAAACCCTAAGTTTGCTCTTTTTGATGTTGATATCAATCAAGGAATGCCCGAAGATATTGAGAGTGTTGACTACATTTTCCATCTGGCAGGTTTGGAAGAGTATTTGTACAGCAAAGAAGAGCTTACATTGGATTCTTTACTTACTAACGCCGTTGGCACCAAAAATCTATTAGACTTAGCCGAAAAATCAGACGCCAAGTTATTACTAGCCTCAACCATTGATGTTTATGGAGGCATGATGTCGCAGCTGAGTTTAGAAAATTATTACGGAAAAACGGAGTTTGAAGAGAAAAAATATGGATTAGCTGAGGCGAAAAGATTTGCAGAAGCCCTTTTGTGGGAATATTACAAAAAACACAACACAGACGTAAGAATTGTTCGATTACCAGAGGTTTATGGACCAAGAATGAGTTTGTCTTCAACCGGAGTTTTGGGTAAATTTCTGAAAGATTTAATCGAAAATAAAAATTTAACCATTGAAGGGGACGGTACACAAAAAGAATATTATTTACATGTTGATGACGCTGTTTCTGGGATGGTTCGCGCTTTGTTAAATGATAAGACTGAGGGCAAAATATTTACTTTAGTTCCCGATCAACCCTCAACCGTTTTAGAAATAGCTTATTTAGTGAAAGGTTTGGCTGGTAGACAGATGGAGATTGGTTTTGTGGAAACAGAAAGAAGGGCAAGAAAATTGCCTAAACCAGACACTTATAATTTAGGTATCATAGACTGGAAATCCAAAATTCCGTTTAAAGATGGGGTTGCTCAAACTTTGTCCTGGTTTGGGTATAGAACTAATGAGGATTCTTTTAAGAAGAGTGAGGCTAAGAAAAATGAGGAGGGTACGCTTACTACTTTGCAGGGTTTTGATACCAAGTCAAGCGATGCTAAATTAGCTGATGCCGAGCCGATTAATGCCGAGCCAGCTACCGTTGCGCCAACTGACGTCACACCAGTTGACGCTGCACCAATTGATGCCACACCAACTGCCCCTGAGCCACAGGCAGTCCCCGAATCCCCGCAAGTTCCAGAGAACGCTAAGCAGGAACACGCTACTAGACAAAGCGACGCTAGACAAGTCGACACTGTAGAAAAAAAGCACCCAAGCGAGAAAAAACCTCATGTAGAAGCGGCAAAGTTTAAATTTAGACTCAGACTTCCAAAACCTAAAAAAATAGATTTGACCTTTTCCAACGTTAGTTTTGCAAGCAAACTAAGCATGTTTCTCATAGTTTTATTCTCCTTTTTGACAGTTTTCATGTTCATGCCGATATTTCAGGTTTACTCATCGTCTAAAAAGGCTATGTCAGAGCTACAGCAAGTACCAGAGTATATAAGTCAATTTGATGCTGATAGGGCGGCCATAAGCGCTGATCAGGCTAGAACCAATCTTATTAAAGCAAATAAGTATCTATCCAGTTTGAGTTGGCTCTTCAAAATTACTGGCAAAAAGGACACTTTCGAATCAACCTCAAAATTTATAAGTTCTGTTACATACTTTTCTAACGTGGCTTACGACGTTTCAAAATCTGCAGCGCCGTACACTGTGATTTGGGAATCGATGAAACCTAATTCAGAAAATAACTTTGATCCCGCCGTTTTAGACGAAACAAAACTTCACATTTCAAATGCAAAAAACAATTTAGAATTAGCTATAGCTGACTATCAGGAAGTTGACCCGACTAAAGTTCCAGAGTTTGCCAAAGAAGGGGCGGACGTTTATCAGAGCCTCCTGGATAAAACTAGAGATGGTCTAGATTTAGCTTGGGCTGTCACATCTGATTTACCTAGCCTACTCGGTTTCGATAAATCGAAAAAGTATTTGATCCTTTTTCAAAATAATAACGAAATTAGGCCTACTGGGGGTTTTATTGGTTCTTACGCATTTTTATATCTAAACGAAGGAAAAATCGAAGAACTCAACATTGACGATATTTATAATCCTGATGGACAAATAGATGTTCGAAACATAAAAATAACACCACCAAAACCAATTGGCGATTATCTTATAGAAGACCGTCTATACATTAGAAACGCAAACTGGGATCCAGATTTCACAAGATCGACCACCGCCATTAAGGATCTATTCTTCAGAATTAATGGGGAAGACATTGACGGAGTTATGGCCGTGGACCTTCATTTAGTGGGGCAGCTTTTGGACGTAACGGGACCTTTGTACCTTGCCAATTATGATGAAGAAATTGGATCAGATAATTTGTACGAAAGAACCCAACACCACTCGTCTTTCAACTACGAAGAGGGTTCAGAACAGAAAAGACAATTTTTAACTGTTTTAGGGAGCAAACTATTAGAATCACTGTTTTCTTTAGAAAGAGATAAGACACCTGCTTTATTAAATGCTTTAGATAGCGCTTTGGAAGAAAGACACCTTCAAATTCACTTTTTTGCTAGTTCTCTCAACGCTTCTTTGATGGAAAGAAAATGGGACGGTAGCTTAGTGAGAACAGAGGGTGATTATTTAAGTGTGATTAACGCTAATTTGGGTGGTACAAAAGCAAATTATTACGTAGAAAATGATTTGGATTATGTTATCACAAGTAAAACTAGAGACGGATTATTAAGGGCGGAATTGACCTTAAATTATGAACACAATGGTGAGGATGAATCTTGGCCGGGGGGCCCTTATACAAATTATGTTCGAATACTTACCCAAAAAGGCGCAAAGCTTACCGGAGCCACTATTACTTATGACCAGACTATAGAAGAGGACATTTTCGAAGACATTGTAATTTCCCAAGTTGAGCCCTACACATCTTTTGAAACCAGTTTTGTTTTGAAGCCTTCGTCACAGCTTAAATTGCAGATTTTTTATGATCTGCCCGCAAATTTATCGATTACAAAAGACAACATGTCTTATGATTTGATTTGGCAGAAGCAGCCAGGAACCCACAACGATGACTATTACTACAGTTTCAGCGTACCTTTTGGGATGGAATATATGAGCGGGTCTGAAAATATTGAGGTTTCTGATGGAAAAGTAGGTTCTTCGGGTAAGCTAAACAAGGATCTTGAAGTTTTTGTTGAGTTACAATAGGTATAATGAAGGATATAAATGCCGATTAAAGACGTACAGAAAACACATACACAACACGCAGTGCCTCAAAACATCATGGACGTGGAATTCAAGCTTATTGGGGACTTAACCATGCGCCAGTTTACTTATTTAATGGTGTTTGGTCTTGCAGCCTATGTGGTCTATATGACTGGAGTGGGGGTTTTTAAGTTACCATTAACAATATTTTTTGTACTGTTCGGGTTGATTTTAGCTTTTGTGCCTGTTGAAGAGAGAGGTATGGACGAATGGTTTGTAAATTTTCTTAAATCTGTTTATTCTCCTACTCAAAGGGTTTGGAAAAAAGAGACTGTTTTACCGCCGGCTTTTACCTACCAAAGTTTAGCTGTTGTTAAGCAAGAACTTATTACGTTGGCTCCAACGTCAAGCAGGAGAAAATTAGAAGATTATTTACAAGCTCAACAAGATCCCAAAGATGTGGATAGATTGGACATACCAGAAAGAGAGTATATTTTAAAAGTTAGACAGGCCTTTACACCTGTTTCCACTGGAGTTGCTGTTGAGGAAGAGTACGAGGTAGGTGTTTCCCAAAAATTTGAGGCCTACAGGCCCTTTGAGCCACAACCAAAACCACAGCAACCATCAAAACAAGAACAACCAAAGCCTAAGGAAGAAAAACCAAAAGAAGAGGTTAAACAACCAACGCCAGTGCGGAAGTCAGTGCAGGTGCGGGCGCAGCCTCCAGCACAAGCACAGCCTCAACAAAAAACCCAGGCCCCGATTGTAAAACCAAAACCTGCGGTAGCAGCGGAATCTTCAAAAATCGTGCCAAAAACTGAGCACAAAATAACCAGTAAGATAATAATGCCGTCAAGATCAGTTACTAGCACCACGACTTTCATCCCAATTACTCCGGATATGCACATAGGTAGAAAGTTTACTAATGTATTACCATCAGAAGGTCAGTTAATTCTTCCGGTGAGAGGCGAAAGAGTAATTGCTACAAGTGAGGAAATAGACATTCAAAAAGACATTGAAGAAAAAACCAATCAATTAAGAAAATTGCTAGACCAGGTCCAAGGAGATAAAGACCTAGCCCCGGTAATAGCTAAGAAAGAGGAACAAAAGAAGCCTACTGAGAGATTTGAGGAGAAACCAAGGGAGAAACCAAAAGAGAATTTAAAAACAAAATCGCTTGGAGAAATACCAGCGCCACCCACAATCGAACCAAAAGAACCCGAACACAGGCCAGATGTAAAAATAATTAAAGAACACAAAAAACCCTCATATAAGCCAAAGATGGATTTAGCAGAGATTAGAAGAGAAGCTAAAACCAAAAGAGCGAAGGTTGATCTTGCCGTAAAACAAAGGCAGGATGGACAAACGCAGACACAGC
>Ga0255375_10030_pt1 | contig 22596 bp, 18 predicted proteins | sample ANMaggSeSYBR01H3_FD_182090 | JGI IMG/M metagenome (GOLD analysis project Ga0255375, IMG submission 182090) | Sediment cell enrichment communities from methane seep in Santa Monica Basin, California, United Staets - ANME aggregate JGI... | ecosystem: Environmental > Aquatic > Marine > Cold seeps >... | reverse complement strand
GTGTTGGTAAAATCCAAAGACGCCTATGGTGAACTTGATGAAGAGGCTGTGGTCGACGTCTCACGTGATTCCTTCCCTGAGGGTTTTGAGATCGTCTTGGGCCGGCCAATGCGTATCCGCAGTGAAGACGGCAACATTTTCAGCGGTACAGTAACCGCTCTGAGTGAGGAATCTGTTGAATTAAACCTCAACCATCCCCTTGCTGGCAAAGACCTGTTCTTCAAAGCCACAATTTCCGCCCTGCGTCCAGCCACCGAACAAGAAATTGAACACGGGCATTCTGCAAGTGACTGTGCCGGTTGCGATTCGCAGAGCTGCGAAGGCTTTGGTTAATCTTTAACATGTAGCTAAACAAAGCTGGTGCCTTATCAGGCACCAGCTTTATTGTTAATTGAGGCATAGAGCTCTCTTTCCAGAAATCAATGCCGGTTTCTCTAATTGGTCCTGGTCTCTTTATTGTTGATAAGCCTTAATATCACCCGTGTATGGCTGATCCAATAATACTAGCAATGATGAACACTATCATCCCTGGCCAGTCTTTGGCCTTCCATGAAAAACCAATGAAATAACTGCCAGTTACAAGCCCAATCAGCAAACCAGCTGCACCCAATACAATCACATCTGCCAAAATGTAATAGCCTGTAGGTATACCATCTTCAGCACTTTTCTGTGTTACCGGCACAGGTTGTTGACCGTCTAGCGGAGTTGGTTGATCAATCGCTTCAAGCCTTGTAGCCTCAACAGAGGGAACAGGGCCAGGCGATGGCGGCTCGGTTGCCTTGCCTTTGCCAGACATCGCTCTGGCAAAAGGTATCGTAATCGCTTTCAGACCCCACAAAACAAGCGTTCCAATAATCCAACCAATATATTCCATTTTTCTTTCTCCTTTTATATATCATAAGATGAGAATAATTTTCTTGAAGGACAATTTCTTTAATTCAAGCATAGCCTCCTCTTATAAACATACATGAGTGCTTAAATCCAATGAGCTAAAATCACCAAAGCAGCCTATACAATCCTCAGTATTTCTCCAACCTGATAAATATCTACCAATAATCCCCTCGAAAACAACCAGACATTCTTCATATGTACTATACAACAATCTAATCTGAATTTCAAGCAATTTAGTGATAATAAAAAAGGTGGGGCATCTAAGATGCCCCACCTTAACTAATACTTCATCCTGATAAATTACTAAACTCATTCACACCTTCTGCGCTAACATCTCAACGATTTTCACCACAACCTCAACCCCCTTCTCCAATGCAAACACGGGAATAAATTCAAATTTCCCGTGTCCATAATGCCCGCCAGTGAAAATATTAGGTGTCGGCAGTCCCATATATGAAAGCCGACTGCCGTCCGTTCCGCCGCGCACCGGCTCGAAGATCGGCTTCAACCCAATTGCCTCAATAGCTTCCTGTGCCACAGCCATGATTTCTGGGTACGGCTCGACCTTCTCCTTCATGTTGTAATATTGGTCTGTCAGCGTCAGATCGATCGTGCCTGCGCCATATTTCTCATTCATGAAGGCAACCGCTTTGAGCATCAACGCTTTCTTTACAGCAAACTTCTCCCGGTCATGGTCACGGACGATGTAAATCATACTAGTCTCTTCAACCGTCCCGTTGAACAGAAAGATGTGGTTAAAACCTTCGTACTTTTCGGTAAATTCAGGCCTTTCGAAGACCGGCAGCAACTCGTTGAACTCCATGCCGACTAAAATGGCATTGAGCATCTTGTTCTTGGACTTACCAGGGTGCACATTAAGCCCGTGGATGGTCACCGCTGCTTCAGCCGCATTGAAATTCTCAAATTGAAGCCCACCTGCCTCTCCGCCGTCCAGTGTATACGCAAAGTCAGCGCCGAACTTCTCCACATCAAAGTTATCCACACCACGCCCTACTTCCTCATCAGGCGTGAAGCCAACCTTAATTGTGCCGTGTTTGATCTCCGGATGGGCAATCAAATATTCCATCGCAGTCATGATCTCCGCTATACCCGCCTTGTCGTCTGCGCCAAGCAGGGTCGTCCCATCGGTTGTAATCAAAGTTTCCTCAATATACTTTTTTAGATCGGGGAATTGTTTCGGCGAGAGAATAATGTTTTTTTCTTTATTAAGCAAAATATCTCCACCGTCATAATTCTCAACAAACTGTGGCTTGACATCCTTTCCAGACATGTCTGGGCTGGTATCCATATGCGCTAAAAAGCCAACAACCGGCACTTTCTTATCAGTATTGGAGGGCAAAGTGCCAATCACATAACCGAATTCATCAAGCGTGACATTGATTAGACCAATCTCGAGCAGTTCATCTCGCAGCAACCTGGCGAGATTAAGCTGCTTTGCAGTGCTGGGGCAGCTCTGCGAATCACGTGAGGATTCGGTATCGATCTTGACATATTTTATAAAACGGTCAACAACTGAAGACATGGGAACTCCTTATGAATATTTTTGCTAATAAACTCGCTACCATTGCACTCTTGTTATAATCAGTTACCACTTACGATACTGCCTATCAGGCTTGAGCACATACTGCCTTTGCCATCTTAAGTATTCATAAATCTTTGATAATATTATTTTATCATGCCCTACCCAAGCGTTGATAAGCGAACCCGGTCATAGGAGCCTGACCCAACTAATATTGTATAATCATCGTGTAGGCTTCTAGCATAGTAAAAAATCACTCAAAGTATATTGATCCCTGTTAATAATGCAAGGAGAATAAAATGAGAAAAAGAACCCTCAGTCTAACATCCTTATTTATCACGATACTCATCATGCTGACCTTGACAGCCTGCATTAAATCGCAGCCTACTCCGCCCGTTGAAACGCTTTACCCTGTTGAACCACAAAGTGAAACCGAATTAACCACAGACAAAATCAGCGAAGCTGAACAAATATATCCTGCGCCAGAAGCACAATCACCCGCTCAGGAGGAACCCCTTCCAGCACAGGAAACTCTTGAGCCGCTAGCACCTGAAGCTCAAGTCATGACCTTCCAGGCTGCTGATGGACAAATCCTTTCAGGGACCTTCTACCCAGCCGCGCAGCCGCCTGCACCCATGATCGTTCTTATGCACTGGGCACCGGGTAATCAATACAATTATCTAGCAATTGCCCCCTGGCTGCAAAACCGCAGATTAACCCCTGCACCTGATCCAAACGGAGTTACATGGCTGGACCCCACCTGGTTCCCAACTATACCAGAAAGTACTTCCTATAATGTTTTCACGTTCACTTTTCGCGGTTGTGAAAACGGCTGTCAATCCTTTGACCAAGCCACTCGCCAAAACTGGCTTTTGGATGCTGAAGCCGCCCTTGAATTTGCCAGTCAGCAATACGGCGTAGACCCCCAACAAATCATCTCCATCGGTGCCAGTATCGGTGCTGATAGCGCTGTAGCAGCGTGTTTCACTTATAATACACAGTACACTTCAGGCTGCCTCGGCGCATTTTCGCTCTCGCCGGCTGGTTACCTGACCATCCCCTACTCTGAGGAAGTAGATAATCTTGGTTCGAGTGACTCCGCTGCCCCTGCTTGGTGTCTATATGCAGAGGGCGATACAGAAGCAGCATCTGCTTGCACAAGTGCATCCGGTGATCATTACCAAAGCTTTGCTTATGCCAACGATTTCCATGGTATGCAGTTGATCCAGCAGGATTTAGACCCCAATCCGCTCGTGTTAATGCTTGATTTCCTGACTCAGCTATTACACCAGTAAACAGCTTTCCTGCACCCTTTAATAACCTGGGAACAATATGAACTCCGTTGCACAAAATCGCAAAGCCCCAGCATGGCGCTTCATTCTTTTTGCAACTATCCTGATAGCTCTCGCAGGGTTTGTTTTACTCATTCTGTCAAACATCCAAACAACCTCAAGACCCGTATCTTCCATCCCCTTAGACCTTGCATATCAAGCAGGCTTTGAGGTGCTCAACAGATATCCTCACGATCGCCTGGCGTTCACACAAGGTCTGATCTTCCATGAAGGGCAGCTCTATGAAAGCACTGGTCTGAACGGCCGCTCATCTCTGCGTAAAGTAAATCTGGAAACAGGCGAAGTGCTGGAAATGATAAGCGTCGATCAAGCCCTCTTTGCCGAAGGTTTGACGGAATGGCAGGGAACGCTGATCCAACTCACATGGCGCGATCAGTTGGGTCTAGTATATGATCTGGATCCTTTTCAATTGCTGCGCAGTTTCGATTATTCTGGCGAAGGATGGGGGCTGACGCATGACGAACACCACCTCATTATGAGTGACGGCAGCAACACGCTGTATTTCATTGATCCCGACAAACTGATTGAGGTTAAGCAGATCCAGGTTAGCGAAAGCGGCATACCCATAACGCGCATCAACGAGCTGGAATATATCAACGGTGAAATTTATGCCAACATCTGGCAGACTGATAAAATCGTACGCATCAACCCCAACAATGGCAATGTCATTGGCTGGATTGATCTTGCTGGCTTGCTTTCGCGAGATGACTTTGCCGCGCCGGTGGATGTGCTCAACGGCATTGCCTATGATGCCAATAAAGACCGCCTCTTTGTAACGGGCAAACTCTGGCCCTACCTTTACGAAATTGTTTTGGTGAACCAAGCGCAATAGATAGTTAGTGCTTCTTGTAAACCCACTGAATTGACGGAAGCACAAAACTTGGATACACTTCATTGATGAAAGAAAAGGTAAGACCCTGGTGGGATCTTTGGTCTGCAATATTCCTGATAATAGCCCTGTTTTTGCTTGCCCAACGCATTCGGACTACTAATTGGACAGATGATCTTCATATATTTGTTTTCCTTGCACTGATCGCATCCACAACAGGGTTAGCGCTGGGACAAAGCCGTTTCTCTGCCTGGCTTGCAGCCATTTTTGGCACAGCCTATGGCTTATTCTTCATCCCCTTTCTGCTTGGACTAACGATCAATAAAGACATTAGTTGGCATGACCGCATTGTCAATGTTCTCTATTTCCGCTCGCATGCCGCCATCAGTCAACTCGCTGCCAGAGAAGCCGCCACAGATCCAATCCTTTTCCTGTTAATCCTGACTATCATCTTCTGGATCCTCTGCCTTCTCGCCAGTTACATGCTTACAAGGCACGGCTCTCCCTGGTATATGGTACTTTCTGCAGGCTTAGCTTTGCTTATTATCAATCATTATGACCCAACGAATTCTACTAATCTGCGTTACATACAGATATTTATTTTATTAACCCTATTGCTAATTGGACGTATGACCTTTATACGTCACAGTGTCAACTGGAAAAAACAAAACATCTACACTGTTCATCAGGTCAAATTCGATATAAGCCGTGCGGTGGCCATCCTCGCAGTAATCTTCCTGTTTCTTACATGGTTGATCCCTATCACAAGCACAGAGGTCAAACGCTACAATGAACTTTGGACAACCCTGACAAAACCATTTGATAAAGTGCGTGAGCAGGTTTCGAGGCTTCTCCTTGAACCTCTGCAACAGCCTACGATCGGGGAGAAAGCAAGCTTTTTCGGCACTACGCTTAATTTAGGCCGCGAGGCACCGCTATCCTACACGCAGTTATTTAATGTACAGACAGATCAACAGTCTACACCAGGCCTGCGGAACTACTGGAAAGCACGTTCTTACGACCTTTATTCAGATGGTCAATGGCAAACAAGCTCCAGCTTTCAACGTGACACCCTTTCCCCACAGAACTCTGATCTATCGTTACCCGACTGGCTCGGTCGAGAACTCATCATTTATAACTTTTACATGCGCAGCGACCAACAGAGGAATATCTTTACAGTAAATTCCCTTGTATGGGTCAATCGCAATGTAGAAGTTATACTATTCAATATTAACGTAAATATAAAAGACCCCATAGCAGTTTTTGTAACTAAACCCATGCAATCGGGAGAATATTATCAAATTCACTCCCTGGTCGGCATCCCAACAATCACTGACCTGCGCCAATCAGACAATGAATATCCGCAGTGGTTGTCACAGTATTTACAGCTTCCCGAGAACTTTTCAGCAGACATACAGCAACTAGCGCTGGATATCACGGCGGAATTAGATAACCCATACGATAAAGCTTATGCGATCACAAAATACCTGCGGGAGAATATTGAATACAGCGAAACATTTCCTGCACTTCCACAATGGAAAGATCCTCTCGAATCATTCCTATTCACCTATAAATCAGGGTTTTGCAATTATTACGCCTCCGCTGAAGTACTCATGCTGCGGTCCCTGGGCATCCCTGCAAGGTTCGCAGTTGGATATGCACAGGGTGAATTTAACAAAGCTGAAGGCTTGTACACTGTCCGCCAAAAAGACAGTCATGCCTGGCCTGAAGTTTACTTCAACGATTACGGTTGGGTTGAGTTTGAACCAACATCCTCCCAACCAGCGCGCATGCTGCCGCTGGGCACCTCATCATCCACACCAGCAATCCCCATTTCCAATTTGCCATCTATTGAAGTGGAAGAAGTTTTTAATGACCTTCCCGAAACTGAAACTGTCCCTGCCAAAGATTTTAGCCCTCAAATTACTGCTGACAAACCTTTAACGCTACTTCTAGTATGGTTCGGACCCTTTGTGTTCTCCCCAATTTTCGCTTTGTTTGTATGGTGGATCGCAACACCTCTGGTCAGGTTAATGCCTCTTTCATCGATGATCGTAGATGGATTTGATCGGCGAGGTTGGGAAATCCCCAGTTGGCTTCAGCGCTTGAATCAAAGTAGAGAACATTTGCTCTTTGAAAAATCATATAGCTCGCTCGCCAAAGCAATTAAACGCCTAGGATATCCAGTAGACCCAACCGACACACCTGCGGAACGCGGCCTTGCGTTAAGCAAAATGCTGCCTGAGGTATCCCCCCAAGTTGACACATTGGTGAGGGAATACGAGCTGGCAAGGTTCAGCGTCCATGCTGCCAATCTCTTGGCGGCAAACCAATCCAGAAAACACATCTTAAGCACAATCCGCCGCACCTCTTTGAAGATACGCTTAAAACGTAGATTTAAAAAACACTCACAATAATTTCAAACTTCGCTCACCATATCCCGTAGTGCAGTCAATCTGGCTTCTTTTAAGCCGGGCATGGCACTCAGCGCAAAAAATGGCCCACAGCCTTCAAGTACAAGTGACGCAGCGATGTTCCCGCATAAAGCAGCCTCTAATGGGTCGTAAGTCTGGCTATATACCGCCAGGAATCCACCAGCAAAGGCATCCGCCGCGCCAGTTGGATCAACCACCCGTACCGGATAAGAAGGCACAACCCTGCGCCGTCCGCTGACGCCGTCATAGAGATGATATCCCCAATCTTTTAGCCGGATGAGCACATACTCAGGGCCATAATCGGAAAGTTGCTTAGCAATTTCCCACAGGTCACTACTGCGCCCCTGGAAAAGCTGGCGCACCTCATCCTCACCTGCGATAAAAGCCGTCAAGTCAGATAATAAGCCAGGCATTTCATCCCAAAACACAGGATCCATGTAACCTGGCGCAGGACTCATCGTGATTGTCTGCACACGCCCTCTGCCTAGGATGGTGGGCAAAGCCGCATGCGATAAATAGTCAATCGCGCAGATATGCACCGCGCTGACTTCCTGATATGCAGCCGGAATATCTGAAATGCGGATGCTCTCCGGGTCATACTGGGTCTTACTGCACCGCTTAACACCGCCGCTGTAATATTCCAACAGATTGGGCGGAAAAGCTAATTCTCGCTCTGCAAAATAAGTTATTGGCTCCTCATAATGCGGGCTCTGTGGGTCAGAATATGCAACGAACCACCTCATATCCATCCCTTCAGGTGGGACTTTTATCCCCTGCAGGTCAAAACCCCAATCCTCAAACCGTTTCAACCATGCCTCTGGAAAATCTGCGTTTGTTTTTGCCAGCAAGGCTGCTTTTTCTCCCCACAGGTGCATGCCCACTGCCGCATAAGTCAAATTGCCTCCCAGCACATCAATCGCTGGGGGTCCGCTGACAGGCAAAATGGTATCGCGCTGTAACTTTCCAATCAACGCGCAACGCAGTGTTTGCTCTTGCCCATCTCCCATCATGTTACACCTTTGAAAGCGTCATTTCCAGCAAACGCTTGTGATAGGTCTCAAGATCCTCTACATCAGCAGGATAGCTCATCTTAAGGCTCTTAAGCGATGCCACGATCACAGACGCCACAACCAGGTTGCGGTACCACTTATGATTGGCGGGAATAACATACCAAGGAGCCCAGGGTTTACTGGTACGCTTCAGCGCATCTTCATAAGCACGTTGGTAGTCCTTCCAGTACTTGCGCTCTTCCAGATCGCCGGGGTTGAACTTCCAATGCTTGTGCGGTTTTTCTACCCGCTCTAAAAAGCGCTGCGCCTGTTCATCTTGATCGATATGCAGGTAAAATTTCAGAATGGTTGTGCCCTCTTCAGCAAGCCTGCGTTCAAACTCGTTGATGTGGTGGTAGCGCTTCTGCCATGTCTCTTTTGGAACCAGATTACGCGCCCTCACCACCAGCACATCCTCATAGTGCGAGCGGTTGAAGATCACAATCTCACCTTTAGCAGGCGTCTTCTGATGAACGCGCCACAGATAATCATGATCAAGCTCAACCGGCGTGGGCACTTTAAAGCTGGCGACCTTAACCCCTTGCGGGTTCACTCCTTCAAAGACATGCCGGATCGTGCCGTCTTTCCCGCTGGTATCCATGCCCTGCAATACGATCAACAGCTTATGCTTATGCTCCGCATAAAGCAGCTCCTGCAATGCCTCAAGCTCCTCGTTAAGCTCTTGCAGAATATCCTTGGCGGTTTGTTTACCACCCTCATATTCACCCACATCATTCGGGTCATAATCATCCAGTTTTATCCCCCCTTTTGTAGGCACACGATAGTCCTTCATGGTCCCTGCCTTTCATTATCAAATCGATTGATATCCCTGTCCTAATTATATATGGATATCTATAGATAGCGAACATATATGTCATTTTCTCAGGCATTTAAAAGCATGAAGCCGGTACACAACACCGGCTTCATGGCTTTATTGTTTTTTTGATTTACCCTACTTTGCTTTGCCTTCGATCAGCTTGCCTTTTTTAGTCTTTACTTCGATGCACTTCTGTTTGACTTCTTCATTCCTGGGTAAATGCAGCAGAAGCAAGGGAGTTGCTCACACAGACCCGATTGCGCCCAGTCTCTTTGGCTTCATAGACGGCATTGTCAGCGCGGCGAATAAGTTCATCCCGGGAAATATTACCGGGGGAATCTACGCTGGCTACTCCAAAGCTGGCTGTCACTAAAAAGGAATGATTGTCGTACTCCACGCGTTGCTGCTCAATTGCGGTGCGCAACCTTTGTGCTAAATTGACTGCCGCTGTGGAATTGGTTTGCGGCAGAAGAATGATGAACTCATCGCCACCGAAACGGACCAAGGTGTCCGATTTCCGCAATATCTCACTACAGATTTCCGCCAACAATCTCAAAGCTGCATCGCCGACCATATGACCGTAGGTGTCATTGATACGCTTGAAATGGTCAATGTCCAACACAATGAGCGACAGCGTTCCTCCATACCGTTGGAGACGATAAAACTCATCATCAATTGATCTGTTGAAATGCCGACGATTATAAACCCCGGTCAGGCTATCCCGTACGGCAAGTTCTTCAAGCTGCCCGAGGAGCTGCTTAACCTGAGTATATTCATGAAGCGTGACAACTTTGCCTACCTTCTTTTTGCGCCGATCATGCAGGGCCACTAGATTGCCAAGGTAGTAGTTGGTTTCTTCAGTAAGGTTTGTTTGCAATTCAACAGCCTCAGATGAGTTTTCTTTGATCAGTCTCAATAAGACTGGATAGGAAGCCAGGGTTTCAAAGACAGAGGTGCCGACATACGCCTTACGCAAATTGGGTAACATCGCTTGTAGCCCAAGATTGAAATCAATGATTCGATTGTGGGTATCCAAAACCAAGACTCCATCACTCATACTTTCAAAAACAACATCGCGCGCTAGCGGAACTATATCAAGCAAGCGAAACTTGAGAAAGCCAAGCGAAGCAATTACACCGCTCATGCTTAAACCAAGTGGCGACATGTCCAGGTTGTAGGGCGTCAGACCGAAACTATACAGTAACATCCCAATCCAGGGGACCAGAGAGCCAACCAGAAAAATAGCAGCCTGTTTACGAAATGCAGGCGCTGCCCGAAACAACATGTTGCTAAAGAGGAATGCACTAATTAACAGGCATAAGCTGATATACACTATACCGAGCCAGGCGACAAGCCCTCTATCATAATTAAAAGTGGGGAATACCCCCGTTGTATTAAGACAAGGGTTAAGATGATAGAGATTATGCCCACCCAGAGTCTGGGCGGTCAATAACAAAATGATAGAAATAATGGAGAGGACTGCTATCCGAAAAGGTGTAATTAGTTTCTCGTTTCCAGTCAGACATAGCGAAAATAAAAGCCAGGTGGGGGCCAAGACCCAGATCCCCCAATGCTGAAACCGAACCCAAAACATAATTTCAGGCAGCGTACTTTTGGATATTTCCATGGCATAGCCGAAGTTGTAAATGAACACCCCCACCATGCAAATGGCAAAATAGATCGACGGAAGCCTGGCAGTAGTTCTTCTCTTCCAGGCGATGAGGGATAAAATAAGCGCTGTGATAGCCGCAGAAATAAGAACAATAAAAATGATGTGTCTACCAGAGATCATTACCGAAGCTCCAATTTGTGTAAGCGTGCCTTTCCAAAGAAACTGAGCGATCCAACGAGATTTTCAGGCACTCGACGTTTGCGACCATGACGCGGCTTTGCTCGTAACTAATCTTGAAAAATCGCGCCGCTTACCCTCGGGCGAAACCCGGTTGCCTGCATATGAGATTATGCCGCTTTTTATCAAACAGTTTGTCCTTGAATTCACGGACGCTCTAATGGCCATTGCGCATCACAGACAACATCATTTTCATATTCTCGAAATGATGCATACAATATCGCAACTGAAGTATCAAAAGATGTTGGGACTTCAAATAATTCCCAACCCTGACAAGATACACCCGGAAATAATTTACCGCCAGATTGCCAACACGCATTACCGAATGCTTCATCACTGTATGTACAATCACCTGTTGACCCCAAACCAGATTGATAATCATTGAGAAGAAATTCTATGTATGGAAATGATATGACATCATCAGAAAAATTGATGGCTTTAATTTCAACAATAACGAATTTAGCTCCTTCTGCGGGTTGGCCGAAACCATCAGGACAAGTTTCTGAAACTCGATAACTTTCAATAGATAATCCAAGATCATCACATTGCTTTATATGACCTGGAACCGGCGTTTGAATTATGTCTAACGTAGACTCAAGAAAAAAACTTGCGAGCTAGGTGCTGGATATTCCGGTGCCTCTACTAATGAGACTAGATAAACTAATCCGCCGAACGAAACAGTAAAGAATATACAAGCTGCGCACAAACCCGCTGCAAGTAATCCTAAGAAAACTCCAAGAGCAATTTTGAACGAGTCTTTCATATCAAAACTATCTACGTGATCTCAAGCGGCACAACCAATAATTTAACAGACATACATGCATAATACTACATATTTAGCGTTTAGGAAGAATATTCCGCATAATAGATTACCGTACAAATACGGATGCAAATCAGTATTCCCAAAGCAAACAAATGACACTGCCTCCCAAAAAACTTCTCGACCGGTTGGGCGACCAGATTCGTTTGAAACATTGCTCGTCACACCTCCATTTGACAAATGCCCCACCCTATGCTACAATCCGCTTTGTTAAACAAGAAAGTCCGGTCGGACACTCCGACCATGTTTGGTTTTTATGTGACTGTATCTCTTAAATTTGGTCGTCTTATCAACCCTGAAAACATCCCCGGCCGGCTTCAAGTCGCGGGGACTTTTTATTTTCTCCGCGGGCTAAATCAACTGAAACTCACGGGGGCTCACCCCGATATAGTAATTAAAGGAAAATAAATTAAATGAAATCAAAAACACTAAGAATAATCCCCCTCGGAGGTTTGGGGGAGGTTGGCAAGAATATGACCGTCTACGAATACGGCGAAGACATCCTGATTGTTGATGCCGGGCTCATGTTCCCCGATAACGACATGATCGGCATCGATTACATCATCCCCGACTTTGAATATCTAAAAGGTAAAGCCGGACGCGTGCGCGGCATTATCATCACCCACGGTCATGAAGACCATACCGGTGCCATCGGGCATGTACTCGAAGAAATGAATGTGCCAATTTACGCCACACCGCTAACTCGTGGTCTCATCGAAGGTAAACTCGTGCGGCGCGGCTTCACTAAAAAAGCGGATATGCGTACCATCCATGCTGGTGACAGCATCCAGATCGGTCCTTTCAAAGTGGATATCTTCCACGTCTGCCACTCCATCCCTGATGGCGTTGGCTTGGGCATTGAAACACCCGCTGGTTTGGTCGTTCACTCAGGTGACTACAAATTTGACCATACGCCGGTCGATAATTGGCCTACGGACTATGCCAAGTTGGCTGAATTCTCCCAGCGGGGTGTGCTGGCTCTGCTAGCAGATTCCACCAACGCCGAAAGGCCGGGGTGGACTCCTTCCGAGCGGGTTATCGATCCCGCTCTCGACAAAGTATTTCAAGAAGCCAAGGGACGGATTATTGTTGCCACATTCGCTTCGCTCATTTCGCGTATGCAACAGGTCGTCAATACCGCGACCCGTTATGGCCGCAAGGTCGCCTTTGTGGGCATGAGCATGACAGGAAATGTTAAAATTGCCCAAAAATTGGGCTACCTTGATTTTGAAGACAACGTCGTAGTCCCCGTGGAAAACGCTCTGAATATGAAGCCTGAAAAAGTTGTCCTGATGGTCACAGGTTCTCAGGGAGAACCCTCATCGGTTTTGGGACGCCTTGCCATGGGAACTAACCGCCGCTTTGACATCAAATCCGGTGATACTGTCGTGCTCTCTTCGCATCCCATCCCCGGTAACGAGGAAATGGTCTATCGTGTGGTCAATAAGCTCATTCAGCAGGGCGCAGACGTAATCTATGAAGCCATTGCCCCTGTCCACGTCTCAGGCCATGCCAGCCAGGAAGAAGTGAAACTGCTGCTTCACCTGGTGAAACCCAAATATCTTATCCCGGTCCACGGCGAACTGCGTATGTTGAAACAGCACGCCAAGCTGGCAATTGAGGTGGGTATTCCGGAAAAGAACATCGCCCTGGTCGAAAATGGTCAGGTGATCGAATTCACAGATGGAAAAATGCATCTTGGTAAGCGCATCCCCGGCGGTTACATTTTCGTCGACGGCACTGGTGTTGGTGATGTTGATAGGTCCGTCGTGCGTGAACGTGAAGTTCTCGGCAAAGATGGCATCTTGCTGATCAACCTGAATATCAATAAGAACTCCAGCAAGCTTAAAGAAACCGAGATCATCACCCGCGGCTTTATGCTCTCGGATGATTCTGATGATCTGCTGAATAATCTGCGCGAAAAGATCAAACGAACTGTTGCCCGTTCAGGCGGCAATCTGCAGAAAGATGTGCAGAATGTTGTCAAGTCTTATATTTATAATGAGACCAAGCGCCGTCCAGTCGTTTTTGTCACCCTCTCCCGCACATAATAGATCTTTATTAACCTTCATGCTACTGTCACAAAACACCCAGATTCTAGCTGGGTGTTTTGTTATTCTTGAGTCTAAGTACTGCACTTTTTTAAATAGCCTGCCATGTACCCCCGCCAAACTGATGTAATATCTCCAATGTTGAGAGAACAATCCGCTAACTGATCGCGGCATAAGAATCTTTTATAAAATTCACAAAACTTTCTCGTCTCGTCCTTTAATAAATAAGTCCCGGGTTTATTAGCCCAGGACTTTATACACCATATAGTTTATTAATCACACATAGATCAAGAAATGCCCCAAACGTTTGAGGGTTTGCGCGGGAAGAGAGCCTCCAAAAGGACTCTTACCTCATCGTTCTTTACACTGCAGTCCGCAACATAATACCGAACTTCAACCAGGCTGCGCCTGCCAAACAAGATTTGCAGGAAGCTGAGACCCGGGAATTCTGCCCCGCAGTCTTTTAGCGTATCCGTGCCAAGATTCTCTACCCCAATGATCTTGCCGCTTTCGAATGTCATCCTCAAACCAGAACGGAAGAAGTTCAGCTTCAAGGTCCCGTCATATTCATTCAGGATGCTTTGCTCAAGCCGAACTTCAAGTGCCGGTGCAATCTTCAGGATGAATTTTGCCAGATCTGGCACACGCATATACCAGGCATAGGGTTTCCGTTTGCGCGGCATGTGTTCACCATACACCTGATAGGCCGGGTGCTCTTCCCCAAGCGACAATCCAAAGCACTCATGCTTTTTACCCTGCTCCTTGGCTTGCTCTTCACCAAATTGCCAAAGCCAACGCACAACGCTGGGGGTTACTTTCACCCAGGAAACACCTGGCTTGAGTTCATAAGCTGTGATAGCTATCGAATTTCCCCATTTGATTGGTGGTACAGCTACAAAACCCACAGATTCATTCCTGTCATCTTCGATGATGTAAAGAAGTCGCATATTGATATTATGCCGATCTTTGCCTGACAGTTCATGGCGCCATAGTGCCATGTCCCATTTTGCAGCGATTAGCGATCGTTTACAACCTGACTCGTATAATTCTGCGATCAAAGCCAAATCTGTTTCAAGTGCTGCCCTTAAATGATAGGTCTCTTCTTCATCATCCTTCAGTGCTTTCACACCTGGAGCATAACCCATGCGCGCGCCGCCAAGGTTGAGTGCCATCTCATAATCAAATTGGCTGTAATAATTTGGGATGCCGGTGATTACCTGCACCAGCTCACCGCGCTCTGCACTCCATTGATGCACAAGCTTAAACTGTTCGCGCACCAATCCTCGCCGCCTGTATTCTGGAAGAGTCCCAACCAATTCCGGACGCCCCACGCCAAAAGGGACACCCTCATAGGTCCAAGTCTGTGAGATCAAATTCATTGAAGAAACAAATTTATGATCTTTGGTATCCTCAATAATCGTGAAATCATCCACCCCGAAATTGGGTTGCTTGCCGCTTATCAGATCGCGCGTCCAGGCATCCAGACCCTTGCCGTCCCATTCACCTTCAGCATGAATTTTGTGATTAAATACCACCAGGGCCTCTGCATCTTCAGCGCGCGAACGCCTAAGGATCAATCCGTCCCCAAGTTCTTTAATTATGCCGCTCATAGTCACCTTCCAATAGTTTAATCTCGTCCCATTATATCGCACAGCACAAGGAAGCCCTGTGTGCTCAGCTAACTGCATACCCTTAGAGAAACTTTCTGTCTCTGCAAAACGAAGCCCAGATAATAAAAAAAACACCTTGCGAGGTGTCTGATTTTCTAATCGAATTTTGGTGTCTGCTGGTTCAATTGGGAAAGTTTTTTTCATTACCCTCGTATCAAATCCTATTCATCCAAGGCAAGTTTACTCTTCGTTGTTGGTTTGCTCTCCGATGAACTCGATGATGTTTTCTCTGAGCTTTCTCCGTTGCTGCTTTCACTTGTCTTCTTGTTCTCTACCTTTTTATCTTCAGCAACTTCATTCGTCGCCCCGGCATGAGCTTGTCCTGAAGGGGAACGATGGTCTGTAGCATAAAAGCCCTTACCTTTAAATACGATCCCTACCGGCTGGAATACCTTGCGCAAGGATACATCGCCGCATTCAGGACAGATTGTCAGCGCTTCATCGGTAAACTTCTGATATCGGTCAAAGCGGATTCCACAATTCTCACAATGATAAGTATATGTTGGCATAACTGGTCTAAACCTCCAAACTAACTTAAAATTATAGTCCCAGAAAATATTTCTAGCAAGTACCCAGGCGGCTTCTTACGGATTTCTAACACTACAGGGTCCCAGATTTACATCATACATATGACTTAAAGGTCTTCTCTTGTTGGGATATTACCCTCCAAACCCGCGAAACAAGACTGGTATAATGCGCTTATGAAAAGCGTCTGCCCTTCTATATTTTTGTTATTAATCGCTCTGTTAGTGATCTCTGCCTGCACACCACAGCCGCTTATGACACCAATCCCAAGCCCAACTCTTGACGGTACTCTGCGCCCCTATCCCTCAGATACGCCAACTCAGACGCCTGTTCCCACAGATTACATCAGCCCTACATCTTCGCCAACAATCACACCCACATTTACACCGGTTTATTACAGCGTGCTATCAGATGATGATATGTACGCCATCGCTTTTCGCTACGGCATCAGTCCGCAAGCCTTGATGACTGCTAACCCCACCGTTAACCCGCGTTTCATGGGTGTCGGCACAGTCTTGCTGATCCCGCTCACCCCCATGCCCGATGCTTCACCCAGTCCAACTATTCAGCTCTCGCCCACGCCCACACCGTTATATTCCAGACTGCACGAACCAAAATGCTATAAAGACGGCAGCGAAGGTTTGTGGTGTTTTGTGCTGGTTGAAAATGACTTCCCCGGTGATTTAGAAAACGTCGGCGGCTTAGTGACACTGACTGATTTGGAAAGTGAAGAAACCCGACATGAAATAGCCATTATGCCTCTCAACATCCTTCCCACTGGGATGGCTTTGCCGATGGTTGCTTATTTTAACCCGCCTCTGCCACGAAAATTCAACATCAGTGCACAAGTGGATGTGCTTTTGCCTGTTCCTGAAGACGATGACCGCTATCTCAACATAATTATAAGTGATCAGCAAATAATCTATGCGGAAGATGACCTTTCAGCACAGCTAAGCGGTCAGGTCTCATTGGCTGATGGTCTCCCAACCGCCCAATCGGTTTGGGTTCTAGCGGTTGCTTTCGATTCTGAAGGGCGCGTGGTCGCTATTCGCCGTTGGGAAGCTCAGTCCAGCCTATTGCCCGGCACATCACAAACATTTCAGATCAATATTTATAGCCTTGGCGCTCCAATTGACCATATTGAGCTGGTCGCTGAAGCAAGGCCTCAACTGCCATAATCACCTAAAGGTCGCAGACCAATGAATGATCCCTTTCCCCTAAGCTGGGACAGCCGCACCTATATCATGGGAATATTGAATCTCACTCCTGACAGCTTTTCAGGGGATGGATTATTGCAAAATGCAGACCCCATCGAGGCAGCGCTGGCTCAAGCGCACCAGTTTGTAAGCGATGGTGCCCACATCCTTGATATCGGCGGTGAATCAACCCGCCCCGGAGCGAAACAAGTCTCAGCCAGTGAGGAAATTGACCGCATCCTGCCTGTAGTGCAGAAATTAATAACTGAATTTCCTGGGATCATCCTTTCCATAGACACATACAAATCAGAAGTTGCTGAAGTGGCTTTGAGCGCGGGTGCATCCTGGATCAATGACGTTTGGGGATTGCGCGCAGACCCAGCCATGCCGCAAGTCATCGCTAGGCACAAAGCCCCTGTGATCTTGATGCATAACCGTGCCGTACCCAATAGCACTGAAATACGCAGCCGGTTGGGCGGGCATTATGTCGGAGTAAAATACGCTGACCTGCTTGGCGAGGTCAAAGCCGAACTAATGGACAGCGTTGCCATCGCCAAAGCTTCTGATATCCCAGACAAGAACATTATCCTTGACCCCGGGATTGGTTTTGGGAAAACTGTGGCCCAGAACCTGATGCTGTTGAACCATCTGGACGAGATTTGCGCGCTGGGGTTTCCAGTCCTGTTGGGCGCCTCTCGCAAATCGTTCATCGGCTACACGCTAGACCTGCCCCCCAAGGAACGCCTTGAAGGCAGCGCAGCGGCGAATGCAGTGGGCATCCTGCGCGGTGCAAATATTTTGCGGGTGCATGATGTCAAGCAGGCGGCACGCCTCGCCCGTATGGTTGACGCCATCCTGCACGCCGACAACTGATTTACTGGCTCTACTTCAATAGGCTGTTTTCAAATCCCTGTCACTGATCAATACAAAGGGCTAAGGCTCACTTCCCCCTTCAACCGCGTCAATAATGTCTTTGGAAAGCCCAGCCAGTTTTTCGCGCTCCTCAACCGAAACATGGCTTGCCTTCCAATATATATCCAACAGCTCTAAAACGGAAAGACTGCTGGTTTCGCGGCCCTCTGGCAAACGTACGCGTGAGCTTATCATCAGGCGTCTGACAAAATGAAATTCAAACGCAGGGGCTGCCAGCGCGCGCAGCGCTGTTTCATCAATCAAGGTTTCCAATTCGCGTGGATAAGTCACAACCAGCCTGACAATTGCCCCGTCCAATTGTGCTTGCTTCGGGAATACGCCCTGTATCTTCTCGTTGACACCCTTATCATTTTCTAATTCAACCGCAAGGTCAATGAAAGGTCGAATGTGCTTGAGCTGCCGCCATTCAACCTCAGTCTTACCTTTTTCAATATTTGCGATCACAAAGAATTTATCATCACCTGCTTCGCCAAAATCAACCCGCTCAATTGACCCGGGATAGACTACCGGAGGCTGTTTTCCTTCATTGAGATCCTGTGCTTTGTGAATATGCCCCATGGCAACATAATCCAGGCGCTGGTCGCGCACCAATGCCGGTGGTAATATCAGATCCTTCCCCAACATGACTGTGCGCTCGTTGCCATATTTCGCACCAGCGATTGAAGCATGTGCTGTCAACACTACTGGCAAATTCGGGTTAATATCGTCTTCCAAGCAGCTCTGTATGAACTGCGTGAGTCGCAGCTCGAGCTCCTCATAGATTTTTACAGGGTTTTCGGTACTGATCCCAAGGCTCGCCATCATACCGGAACGTGAAACCCAGGGTAGTGCGATCACCTGCAATGAAAGGCCGTCTAAATCTTGCGGATGCAGCAATGATGGCTTGCTCACAACATGGACAAATGGCACTTCCAGCGTATCAAATTCCTGTATCGCATGTGCACGGCTGCGAGACGGAGAAACATCATGGTTGCCAGTCAGTAGCAGCGTCGGGATGCGCGCGCGGGAAAGCCGCATGATACGTCTGCCCCACTCGCGCTGAAAGGTCGGCGCAGGCGAACGGTCTTTATAGGTATCCCCGGCAAAAAGCACCATATCCACCTTTTCCTCGATGGCTGTGTCGATGATCTCGTCCAGCGATTTCAGGAAATCCATCACCCGCATAGGCAAGCCGGTTTCAGGGTCATGGCGCCCGAAGTTCGCCATATCAATATGTGCATCAGCAAAATGGAGGATCTTAATCATAAGCCTATTATATCAAAGGGCATGGCTATAAATAAAATCTGGGCGTGCCCTTTATCTACACCCCTTTGTCCCTGCTTTAGCCTAAGGCTCAAGCTTTAGCAGGGTATGCAATGGAGTTTTTGCATGATTTGCAAGAATCGCAACGATTTCTACACACCCCCCCGAAGCCCAACAGAATAGGTCTGAGTAAGTAAGGTTAATTATGGGAGTGCAGTCTTTAGCAGGGTATGCAATGGAGTTTTCGCAGTTTTCGCAATGATTCCTACACACCCCCCAAAAAACCATAATAGATCTGTTCACCAAGGTTTTACGCACTTACTCTATGGAGGCAAACGAGAGGCGAAAAGTCTGGTGAAAAATTTATAAGAGCAATGTATGGATATTTTGGGTCAGCCATTCATCATACAAAAATGTTAGACACCATGTACCTAACCTATACGATAACCTAAGTAGTAGCATGTACTGAGAGAGGTTTTATGGGACTAGGAACCTTTGATAAGTGGTTCTTGCAGTCCTCTCTTACACCATCCGCTAATAGGGCATCAGGAACAACTTTGAGAAAATCCATTAATGTAGGAATAAGGCCGCTTGCTATATCATCTATAGGCCATTTCTGTTGACTCTTTAGTGCAGGCATTGGTTTTGTCGTAATATGAACTAGGCGACCACCAATTTCTTTGGCCCAGTCCTCCAAATCGGTATTCGGTAATGGGTTAAAACTTACTGGTAAATCGTGGAAGTAATGAACCGCGATCACATCATCATCGTAGCGAGAATTGGATTTGTATAGAAAGTCGATAAGTATACGTGCATGAACCAAATAAGCTTCGAGCACCGCATTCCACAAAGTGCCTTCAGGTTTGCCGCTTTCATGTTGATCTCGAAGCCATAGTAGCGTTTCTATGTACATTCTGACATGGTATTCAAGATAATCTGATCCTGTCCGCAGATCAGCATCGGTATGGTTTCTTTTTCTGTGATTAGTAACAGTCATTAGAATCCTCGATAACTAATTACGCTGCCCAACTTTGTACTATACAGACTATTGATATTAAGCATTAATAAATATCAAATCCTTTACGGTTAATTTTCCAATTAGTGAATCCCATTGGTAATTGTAAATGAGGCAGACTCTTAGAAGGCTAGCGGCATATTTTCAATCCAACCTTTTTGATACTGTTTCAGTCTAAGGCTCAATACCCAAAGCCTGCAGTTCAACCTCAGCCACCCACCAGCCAGGATGCCATTCCAGCGCCTTACGCAAGTCTTCAATCGCCCCATCCACGTCACCCAAAGCAATCTTGGCGCGTGCACGCCAGACCCAAGTCTCTTCAATCGCAGGCTCTACGGACAGGCTCAAAGTCTGATCGGCCAAACTAATCACATCGTAATAACGTCCGGTGTAATAATAAGCAAAATAAGGTCCGGTCTGATACCAGACTATGCGCCATGGGCGGTCGAGATAAGCCAAATCCTCATAGATCGCGAATGCCTGATCATATGCCTCTGCTGCACCCAGATAATCATTCATCTTCACCAGCATGTTGCCGCGTCCATACCAGGCGAAGAAGTTCTCGCGTCCTTGGGTAGTATGAATCGCTTCGGAAACCTTCTGCGCGGTAAAGGCAATATTATATGCCTCATCAGCATGTTCACCCAAGAGCTGAAAAACCTCGCCTTCACGCTCAGGGGGATAGATAACCATATACGCATCATCAAAGTGATGCCAATAGCGATCAAGTTCATCATAATCCAAGCCCCGTTCGCCTTCATAGGAATCAGGAATGAAGAACTGCTGCTTGCCGTCATCATACCCGGATATAACCCCATAATGCCCCATCCAACCCTTCTTTTCTACCACAAACCCGCGCTCAACCAGTACCGGAAAACCAGCTGCTACGAAACGTTTGATTAAGTCCAGATCACCACCATAGCGCAGAATAGCATTAAGATCAGTTTGGGTTTCAGTAAAATCGACCATTTCATAGAGCATCACATTGCGGTCTTGCTGGTTGGGTTTAAGATAGGCTGCGGTGACATACTGATCACCCTCCCATCCCCAATATGAAAGTGCCATAGAAAGGTTAGCTGGACCACAATTATTAAACTTCTGGTATTCATGCGTAATGCCCTCCAGCCGGACTGCTTTTGGCAGTTGGGTTGGTGTTGCCGAAGGCAGCGAGGTTTGACTGGGTGTAGGGCTAATGTAGTTGGTTGGTGTTGCAGTTGGTACAAGCGTTGCCGTTAGCTTAGGCGCCATTGCCGTCAGCGTGCTCTCGACCAGTGCTGACAGCTCCTCCTGCTGAGTGGGATTGAACACCACCTCCTCGGGCGGATTAAAAGCATGAAAAATCTCTGCGCGCAAATTTTCAAATCGCCATGCGAGCCGCTCATGTACAGGGGGAATAAAATAGATCCCTACCAGCACCAGAATGCTAACAATAATTATGCTCGGGATAAGGATTTTCTTATTTTTTAACATGTTCGCATTATATCAGGATTCAATTCTCATTGAATCGGGTTCGATTAACCCTATTTATGCACAACAAGATATAAAAAAAGCCCCTAGCTTATGACCAGGGGCTGTACAGTCTTCATAATAGTTAGGTTTCGGTAAATTCACCTTCGATGACATCTTCATCTTCCTGACCGCCGGAAGGTTCAGTTTGTGCGCCGTCTGCTTCACTTTGGTCGGCAGCTTGTTCTTGCTGGTAAGCCATCTGCCCAATCGCCTCCAGATCACTCTGCAAGGCTTGGGATGCATTCTGGATCGCCGGCAGATCATCTCCCTGGATGGTTTCGCGCAGGGTCTTAACTTTCGCTTCAACAGAACTGCGTTGCTCATCCGAAACCTTCTCGCCCAGGTCCTTGAGCAGCTTCTCCGCCTGATAAGCCAGGGAATCACCCTGGTTGCGTGCTTCGACCAGTTGTTTTCGCTGCTCATCTTCGCTGCGGTGTTGTGTGGCTTCTTTCACCATACGGTCGACCTCATCTTTACCTAGATTCGTTGAGGCTGTAATGGTAACCTTTTGCTCCTTGCTTGTCGCTTTGTCTTTGGCAGTTACATTGATAATGCCATTTGCGTCAATATCGAAAGTTACCTCAATCTGGGGTATACCGCGTGGGGCCGGGGGGATGCCGTCCAGACGAAAACGTCCTAAGGTCATGTTATCAACTGCCATCGTACGCTCACCCTGCATGACGTGAATATCCACCGCGGTTTGACTATTTTCAGCAGTGGAAAACACTTCAGTCTTCTTCACAGGAATAGTTGTATTGCGTTCAATCAGCTTTGTCATCACACCGCCCAGCGTTTCCACACCTAAAGAGAGCGGGGTCACATCCAGAAGAAGCACATCTTTAACATCCCCTGCCAAAACGCCACCCTGAATGG